>Ga0210019_1000829_pt1 | contig 36342 bp, 46 predicted proteins | sample CryGeyCG2114_020_2_FD_183969 | JGI IMG/M metagenome (GOLD analysis project Ga0210019, IMG submission 183969) | Groundwater microbial communities from aquifer - Crystal Geyser CG11_big_fil_rev_8/21/14_0.20 (SPAdes) (version 2) | ecosystem: Environmental > Aquatic > Deep subsurface > Groundwater ...
AAACATATCGCGAACCAGAGTTTCAGATCTTTGTGAGGTTTCAATGCCATGATTATATCACCCGTCAGGACAGTATATAATTCTTTCGACAGGTTTAAATATGATGATGTAAAACCATGCAGATTCAAGCTAGGTGAATCACATGGAAAAGAATATGATCCGAAATGCACTCAATCTTTATGATATCATGAGACATCATATCAACAAAACTAATTCAAGAGATAATATGAAGGCGCAATATCAGATTGCTATCGATCAAGAATATAGTTTTCTTATGAAACCAAGGCAAATCACAGATTTCATGACCCGACTCTGCTCTGAGAGAACAAGCATCGAACAGATGGTGACTGGCATCTTTATCAGTAGTCTTGTGCAAAGATCATATGACGAAAGACTAGGCAACAGATTCTATCTTCCGACAAAAAACACAGTCATCCCCTTCTTATGCTATGGACTACATGGCAGAGATAAATGGGATAAGATATATCTCAAGCTTGACAGAGAAGCCAAAGAGGATCCATTCCTTCTTGAAAGCACACGAAACGTTGTCCTGATAGACTGATAGATTTTTATATTATATTTCCTATATTTCCTTGATGACGAAGAAAAAGAAGACAAAACAACCAAAACAATGGTTGCTGCCATTTATTGTCTTTGCACTTATAGTCATAACGATTGGGTATTTCTATGTCACAAAAGAAGATATCACTATTGTGAATGTTGGTGATCTAGACGATGTAAAAGTTGTCCGGAATCCATCTGCCGCAGGGACATTTTATCCTGCAACTGCTAATGGCATCGACAATATGTTTGGCAATTATTTCGCTGTAGCGCCAGAGATGAATATCAGTGGGATAAAAGCGCTTGTCGTACCGCATGCAGGTTATATCTATTCTGGACTTACTGCTGCAGCAGGATATAATCAACTGGGTAATGATTATAAGACAGTATTCATCCTTGCCGACAATCACAATCCCGCTGCGAGATTCGATGGGATATCTATCCTGCCAGTCACGCATTACAAAGTACCGACCGGAGAAGTCAAAGTCTCTTCCATCGCTAAGACAATCTTGAATGACACCCGACTGAGGGGGATAGCAAGAACAGTATACGACGCCCACAAGACACACGTGATCGAAGTCCAGCTGCCTTTTCTGGACAGGACACTTGACGATTTTGAGATTGTGCCGATAATATTTGGATCCATTTCTGATAAAGACCGAGAAGCTGTGCAGGAAGTGATCAAAGAACATCTTGGTCCTGATACATTGATTGTCGTCAGTACTGACTTATCGCATTATCATAAATATGATAATGCTGTCACAATGGATAATAGCTGCATAAAAGATATCGAAGCTGTTGATATCCAGAACGCCAAGAGATGCGAGCTCTGCGGGCCTTCGTCTATGATGACGCTGCTTAGCATAGCGAAAGATAAGGGATGGACGGGTAAGATCGCCGATTATCGCAATTCAGGCGACACTGCTGGTTCAAAGGATAGTGTGGTCGGTTATTCATCGATCGTGTTCAGCGAAGAGAGATCTGGATTATCGCCTGAAGAGAAGAAAATGCTACTTATGATCGCAAAGGATTCGGTCGAAGCTGCAGTGAATGATAATAAAAGATATGATCCGGATAAAGAAACATTATCAAAGTATCCTTCTTTGCTTGAGAAAAAAGCAGCGTTCGTCACATTGAAGATCGATGGGATGCTCAGAGGATGCATAGGTCATCTTGAGCCTGTTGAACCGCTTTATCTTTCTGTACGGAATAATGCTATCGCCGCCGCGATGAAAGACAGCAGATTCAAGCCAATCAGCAAGAGTGAACTTCAAAGCCTGGAATATTCAATCTCAGTCCTTGAGATCCCAAAACTGCAGGATGTCGCATCCGATGTGTTCTATAATGCTCTGCGAGAAGGGATCGATGGTGTGATACTCGAGAAAAGCGTGTCCCAGCGTTCCACTTATCTACCGGTGGTATGGGAACAGATCCCAGATAAAGATGATTTCCTGACGCAGTTATGCCGGAAAGGGAATATGGATGATGATTGCTGGAGAGATCCAGATGTCAAAAAATATATTTATGCTTCTGTTGAATGGAGTGAAGAGGTTCTAGAATGAAAAGATATAATACTCTGCCATTGATAATTGCCATGATGATTCTGGTAGTGATCGTCTCTACAATCGAAGGATTACTTGATCATCCGATGATGTATGGAATAAGTTTCTTCAGCGGACTACTGATTATCATCTTTGGTCTTGCGATCAGATGGATATCTAAACATCAACTTGGAAAATATTTCTCTTATGAAGTATCTGTCAGAGAAGATCATAAAGTGATCGACACTGGAATGTTCAGATATATCCGCCACCCGATGTATACTGGAACTGGTCTACTGTTTATGGGATATGCCGTCCTGATGGATTCTTTTGCCGGGATTGGTTGCTGTTTTATCTTCTTTGCAGTCGGCATGCACAGGATCAAGGTCGAAGAAGAGGCGATGATGAAAAAGCTTGGAAAAAAATATAGGAATTATTGTTCTAAGACAAAGAAACTGATACCATTTATCTGGTGACTATTGCTCAAGCTCTTTCTTTGTGTATCCAAGCCCGATCAATCGTTCATAAAGTGGCTTGACCATCTGTTCGCGCATGGTGAGATAGACTTTCTCTTCTGCAGCGATCTCTTCAAGACGAGGATCATCTCTGCCCTTTTTGTAGATAGCTATAGTTATCCCACGAGATGAGACTTCTCGATAATTATCTTGGATCTCTGTGAATCTCTTGAGATCAAAACCGGTCTCTTCTATTATCCTATCGATATCTTTCCTAAGCTGTATGGCACGTCCATCGTATCTGACGCCGATCATGCCTTCCTGGCGATACATTTGGCCAGGTAACCAACAGTAGAAATTATTATGATCATCCATTTTGTCAGTTGTCTTCTCCAATCATTTATATTTTATTGTCCAGCGCTTCTCTTTATAGCTGTGACATCATTTAGCAAAAGTTTCCTGCCATACATGCTCATTGCGTATTTTTCAGGATCTCGGTTGAATCTCAACGAATCAAAAAAAGACACGACCACTCCTATATGTCAGATACAGGCCAGCGATCATAAGTGCTGATTCAGGACCAATCATTGCTGCGATTGCTGGATAAAGTATCAGAGTGCCACCAAACAGCCCCTTCACAGTCTGATCAGTCTCGATTTCTTCTCTTGTTATCTCCAATCTGACGACTTCGCCGCAGAAGTCATCCAGGCAGTCTTTTGGCTGTCCCATAGGTATTTTAGGGGATGAGAAGTATTTAAATATTTTGTTTTTTAACTACTTTATTGTGACAACAAATCAAAAGATATATAAACCTCTAAAAAACCCAATTACACATCTTAGGTGGATATAAAGGTGGAAAACTTAAAACCGGTGAAATCACGGACATCAGTTCTCTTAGAGATAACTAATCGCTGCTACACCGGATGCGGGCATTGTTTCCAGCGAGGCAAGACCAATGCAAAAGGAGCGCATGTTCCGCTTGAGACAGTCAAAAAAAGGATGGATTGGATCATCGACAATGTGGATCAAAAGAAGATCTTATTGATGGGAGGAGAACCATTGGCGCATCCGGATCTTGAGAAAATAATATTGCATGGATTAAAGCAGGATAAAACGATCGCAATAATAACGTCAGGAAATGTGAGAGATGACACAAGACACAACCTTGATGTTGTAGAAAGATATTTCTCACTTGGTTGGCTGGATATAGATCTTAGCTATCAGCCAGGAGGAAACGAGATACAATTCAAAGAATTCTTGCAGATGATCGATAGAGCATCAAAAAAACGCAAACGAGTCATAAGAAAATGGCAGAAAGCAATCAATTATATCGAGAGCACCATAATGCTGACCCCACCCACAGAAAGGACAGAAATCGAGAATGATTATATCAAGAATATCTGCGTCGAAGAAATCGTTGACGCATTAACACTCAAAAAACCAAGAATCTCGACAACAGTGACCCTTGATGCGTCATTCGCAAAATCATTCCAGAAATTCGCGCAGGCATATATTTTCATAAGTGCATGCATGGGAGAGAACCTCTCAAATCAGACAATAACAACAGATGGCCAGAAGATGAGATACACCGAGCATATCAAGAGACATTATCTACAATTCATGAGACATTTTCTCAAAGGGCAGAATGCACAATTCTATAACACATTAGAGACGTTCTCAGACTCCGACCAGGTAGAATTTGATCTTAGTCTAAGAGTCTGGGGAGCTGGTGGCAAAAGTCCGCATCACGACGATGGACGATTGACAATGCATAGGAAAGGGGCAGGTGTGTGCTCAGCAGTCTCAAACTCGATCGATTATTTCGAAGAGACCATCCAGCTCAGCAGCATGACTGTGAACACAGATGGAAATATCACACATTCATCACCGACTTGCCTGATGACAGGAAACCAATATGGGAATGTCGATGAGATGGACACAAGACTCAAAACATATCTGACAATAAAAAGGAATATCGAACTCAACAAACGGATCATCCAAGTCACAAAATCTATGCGCGCGAAATCACTTGCGGAATACTGCAAGACTGATCTAATGTATGAAGGAAAAGGTTCTTGCGATTCATGCGAGTTCGATCTGGCATGCAATGTATGCGCGAATATAGATAGAGATAAAGCATATCTTCCGACAGTCAGAGACTTAGAGATAAGACGGATCGCAGAAAGATTCGATGTGTCTTCTTAATCAATCATCTCATTCAACAATTGATCAGCACCTTTTCTTTGCTGGATCGCGCCGTCTCTGCCACAATAAGGGCAACGAGAAAGGGAACCTCTGAAGCCCTCTTTTCGTGCGAACGCATATCTACATGCGCCACACCGGTATTTCACCATCTTTGTCATTTTTTGGACCTCTTTGCTTTTATGGAACGGGGTGGTGGGGCTACTCGGAACATCGCCATTGAAACGGAATGAACCGTTCTTCTTGAAATACGGATGATCGAACATATGCCATCACCATTGTTTAAGGCCTTCCAAAGCCCCCTTTTCGTTGCCTAAGGTAGTACTATGAACCATATTGGTATACTCTATTGTATACTAATGTACGAGGTTATTAATAAATGTTCCGGATTTATCACAAGCAGATGTTGATTAGAACAGAAGAAAAAATGATTGAAAACAAAACCAAAAATCTATTTTAACCGGATCGTTTCAAGGTTCCGAGGAGCGACAGTCTCCACTCTGAACTGCTTGTGAATCGAGCTCGCAAGATCAAGGCATCTTGAATTCTCGCCGTGGTTTATGATGACTTTCTTCGGCTTTGGATTGCATCGCTGGACAAAGCGCATCAATTCACGTCGATCAGAATGGTTTGTTATCTCAAGCTTCAACACATCCATCTTGATATGCAAAGGCTCTGGTTTTCCACCGTCAGAGAACATAAATTCTTTCTCACCACGTTGAATACGGTTGCCAAGCGATCCTTCTGCCTGATAACATGAGAAGATCAACGTGTTCCTGTCGCTGTCAGCGAGATTCTTGAGATATTCGACAGATGGTCCACCGACAAGCATGCCGGATGTAGCGATTATCACGCATGAGCCTTCATCTTCTATCAGCTCCTTTCTCTCTTTTGCGCTGCCTACTCGCCTGAAACATTCAGACAAGAATGGATTCTGGTCTTTATGGAAGATCATCTTCCGGACTCCGACACTCAGGAACTCTGGATAAGCAGTATGGATCGCAGTGATATCCCAAACAAGACCATCAATGTAAACAGGCGTCTTAGGGATCTCGCCTTCGCGGATCATAGTCTCGACAAGCATCATTATCTCCTGTGCCCTTCCAGATCCAAGAGTTGGCATGAGGATCTTGCCCTTCCTTGCAATAGTATCTTTTATCGCTTTTCGCAAAGTAGCCTCGGCTTCAAGCCGGGTCTTAAGGACATTATCTTTCCCACCATAGGTGGCCTCGATCATAAGAGTCTCAAGACGGGGAAATCTAGTCGCGGCCTCTTCTAGCAACAGTGTGCGGGACGCTTTCATGTCCGCGCCATAAAGGATATTATGAAGTCCGTTGCCGACGTGCATATGCACCATGGCACCACCGAGGATATGACCGGAATTATAGAGAGTTATCCTTACATCTGGTGTCACATCAGTCACTTTTTCATATTCAAGCGTGATTGTGTGCTTGACCATCTCTTTGACATCTTCTGAGGTATAGATCGGTTCCTTGCCTTCATTCCTCATTATCTTGATATAATCAAGCTGAAGAAGTGCCATGACATCTCTTGTAGGAGCTGTGCAGTAGACTGGCCCACGATAACCGAATTTGAACAGATATGGGACAAATCCGCAGTGGTCCAGATGGCTATGCGAGACGATGACAGCATCAAGCTCGCTTATATTGAACTCAGGTACCTCAAGATACGGGAACGCATCTTCATTTCCAGAAACATCAACACCACAATCAAGCAGCACACGCGATTCAGGGGTCTGGAGCAACATGCATGATCTTCCGACCTGCCTTGCCGCGCCAAGATAAGTGACACGTACCCATTCATGTTTCTTCTCTCTGAGCCAGCCATCATAGACCCTATGTCCGACACGATCAAGAAATTTCCTTCGATGATCGTTATTCGCATAAAGGACAGCACGTATGTTATCAACTATCTTCGATCTTATCGGCGGCATCCTTCGGATGTATGGCACCCAGAATGTCCGTTGTCTGATCTCACGCAAGATAGAACCCTGCTTACCTATAGCAAGCCCAGGTTTCTCTGTCTCGATTATGACTCTTGATCTCTGACCATCAAAGATTATATTGCCGACCTTAGAATCTTCAGGTATCAAGGAACGGATCACTTTCTCGGCTTCTTCAGCGTCTATGCAGACTGATGGGTCTGGTCTCAACTCGATCCTCTTCTTGATCTTATTGACGATACTTCTTATCATCCCTTCGTTGTTTAGAAAAAACTCTGTGTCTTTTGTGTATAAGACAATGTTAGCCCCTTCAAAATAGGCTTCCGATATCTTGCCGTCTGGCAAGTCCTTTAATATTTCTTTTATGATGTCTGCCATGCAGAATTTCACCTTTCAATTATTTTAGTCCATTTAGATTTAAGTAAATTCCAAAAAAAAGAAAATTAATATTTATCGATTGATTGTATATTCTAATTCTTTTGTTATGATTTTCTTCGCACCATCTTTTGTTATGGTGACGACATCGATGCCGTTTCCGGTCGCGATATCTCTCTTCAGGGCTGCGTTTATTGCCTTGAATGCGAGATCGATGCCTTCGTCCATGCTCATGTCTTTTCTGTACAGAGTCTCAAGGACACCGAGGGCGTAAACCGAACCGCTGCCATCGCTTGCGAATTCCTCTGATTTGGTTATGCTCCCATCGATACCAAGCTCAAAGAGATGGTTTCCATGGTTGTCCACTCCGCCAAGAAGGAATCCGACGATACTCTGGAACATAGCTGGTTTTCTGATATTTGAATATAACATGCCTGCAAGAAGATTTGCGCCTTCTGTGACTGTCGAGGCTCTTCCCGTCCTTATGTCTTTCAGTTTCAATTCAGCTGTCAATAGCTTACTTAGAAGCTGAGCGTCAGACACAAGACCTGCCTGCGCTACTGCTATAGTCTCATTGATAATGACGAGTTTCTCTTGTTTTCTGTTGGCAACCATATAGCCAGCGCTGCTTCTTTTGTCAGCGGCCATAACAACGCCGTCTTTACAGACAATACCGACGGTAGTGGTGCCAGTCTTAATCATCTTTTCTTCGCTTTCCATTTAGATATCACCCAGAACTCTTTTTTTATCATAGAATGATTATAATGCAAGTATTACAGAAGTAATATATAAAGGTTTCTGTGATATGCATAAAAAGGAAGGAATGAAGGGTATATCACTTAAAAGAGGATATTGTCGCGACCAATCTCCTTATATTATTGATTATGTACAATACAGTAGATTAGAAACCGGACCATAAGTGTATCTTGGCAAATCTCTCACAAGATATTTGAATCTCTTTTCGTAAGCCTTATGACTAAGCCATTCGATGATGACAGCCAAAAGTCTGACACCCTGGTTTTTGATTGTATAGATCAGCCTCCAGCCATTCGGAAGATCATATTTATAGAGGTTATCTAGATCCAATGATCTACACTGTTTTGGCCATAACCGATGCTGCATCTTAACTCCCGCAACAGGATTTATCTTCAGTTCGTCGATAGCTTTTGACAAGTGCCGAAAAAGATTTATCTCTTCAAAACACCCGCCTTCAAGGCTCTTGAGTTTCTTCTCAACTTTATCTGACGAAAAATCCACATCAATTTCTTTTAACTGCATTGCGAAAACCCTTTAATTGTTCTTTCTCACCATCTTTATCATAAACCCAGGAAACATCACCATTCTTATCAAACATCACAAGCCCGCAATAGAACAAATAGTCCAGAAAAGTAAGAAATGTCTGATACGACATGTGCTTCCTCACTTTTTTCCAGAGTTCATATCTGGTGCAATCGGCACTGTGCTTTTTCACTACCTCCCTCACAAAGAAGTAATTTTCAAGAGTCATATTGAAGTTCAGCATCGAAAGATAAAAACTTAAGTTACTTTAATATTTTTCTGACTTTTAGACAATAACAACAAAATATTACAAAATATCCGAAGAATTTCTGAGATTACTTCTTCATAATTATCTCAGCATGCGGATATGCGAGCGCCACTTTTCGAGATTTACTTATCCGATCAAAATATTCTTTTGTTATCCTGCTTGAGAATTCCTGCACCCTTGTCGCCGGCGCGAAATATCTTATTATGACATTCATGCCTGAAGACTGGAAATATGTCCTTGCATATGGTGGCTCTTTTAGTTTGAGCTCCTTTAGGTGCTTCTTTGCAGCATCGACGCCCATCTTGATGGCCTCATCTATATCACTCTCATATGTCACATTCGCGACAACCTGATCAAGAACAAACTCATCCTGTTGTGTGTAATTGATGATTGTCTGTTCGAACAAGACTGCGTTCGGGATCAATATGGTCCTCCCTGAGTTCTCTTCTCCGCCGGTGAGACCTCCGACTTCTCCAAGATATATATGTGTCAGAGAGATATCAACGACATCGCCTTTCACCCCGCCGACTATAATCCTGTCGCCAAGTTCAAACGGCCTCTTGATGACAACCATTATCCAACCTGCTATCCCAGTTATCGGCTTTTGCAATGCCCAGCCAAGAGCGGCCGAGAGAAGACCAAGCCCAAGACCGAGTGATGCCCATGAACCTGTGTATGAAAAAATCGTGACAAATATCAGGATAAGGATAAGGATCGCATTCATGACTTTATAGAATATCTCAACATTCGATTTCTGTTTCTTTGTCTTCGCTGTGATGAGAAGTGTCTTCTTGAATAAACGAAGAAGATAACTCAACACGATATATACCAATATAGTCACTATCACAGTCCTTGCGATAGGTACGATATTCATCACCATATCAAATGCAACGATCGCCATAATAATATTGCTGGCATGTAGTCTATATATAGTTATGCAAGAAAGAAGCTTCCAGATTTACAGTTAATTTTATATACCGCCACGAATCACAATAGAGAATATTGCCGTGGTGGCACAACCCTCTCAAACTTTGGCATCAAAGTTTGATCAAATGCGTGCGGGATGCGCGCATTGCGCTTACCCACAAAAGATCAGAAAACTTTATATCTATGATCTGGATAATAATCACATTTTGCCGTGGTGGCACAATCTGGTAATGCGGCGGTCTCGAAAATGCAAGCGAACATTTGCATACGTGAGAACCGCTTTCCTCACGGATGTCTCGGTTCAAATATTGACGCCCGGAAAAGTGGACGTCAGTGCGAAAGTCCGAGCCACGGCGTTTTCTGTCAATCGAAAACGACCACCCCTGGTCACAGACCAGTGGCATAATTCGCAAAGCGAATTATAAGTTTGCTTAAAACTACAAAACAGTTTTAAATTCTGCTAAAGCAGAATTTAGCAAACTTATCTCCGCTTCGCTCCGGGTCGTTTTCTCGGACCCTTGCATTTCCACTAAATCACCACTCGTCAATAGACGAGTGGAAATGCAAGATTATATCGAGAAAAAATATAAACCAGGCATATATCCCTATGTTCATGGCAAACACATTATACAAAGCATGGAGAAAGGCTAGCTATCCCTTCCGGCAGATGGGAAGAGGCATGTTGATTTCTGCGGATCTTCTGGGAACATTAGATGGACTTGATTCCACAGTCGGGGGAGATGCAGCACATGACCAATACAACGAACGTGACAAAGGTCTTGTTGGCCATGTCATAAAAGGTATGACAGCAGCAGGTGTTGTTGGTGTGGTCATCGCATCACAATCCTGGCCGATAGTCCTTGGATACGCGGGAGTGAACCTGTTCTCCGGCCTGGTCAATTCCAGAAGAAGATTTGACTATGGCTACAAGATCAGAGAGGACAAGATGGCACGCGCGGATTACCAGAATGATATGATGGATGGAAAAAATCCAGAAAAAATCGAAGATCCGTGGTTCTGGACCAGATGACTATCACAAGCTTTTTTTTGCTTCTTACTAATCAAGCCACACGGGGAACCATCCGAATAAGTACATGATACTTTGAGTATATGAAACATAGCTTCAGCCCAGCATCCGCGACAGATAGCGAATGATTTATAAATCTGCCAAACACACAAAGAAACACATATCGGGGGGATAGGCATGGATAAACCAGAAATAACGAAGCTTCTGACGCAGACATCTTTTGAGAAAGAGGAAGATGACAATAGCAGATTCTTGTACAACGAAGCAGATTCAGAAAGACAATAGACAATGCTTGCATTCTGCGCCGATTACGGCACGATAGAAGAAGCGACAAGAACCAGGATACTCATGGAACAATATCTGAACTGCGCATCAAAAGGCACAAAAGAGAATAACACCTCAGATGCGTTGATACGATTGTTTGTCAGACACAAGACAGAGCTGCCACATATATCCATAGATGATACCGACAGCAGGATATATTTCAAGATCAGCGTCGATACCCAAGCGCAGAGAGGAAGTTTCAACGCTGCCTTTGGACTTCTTGAAGATATCCTTCATGACCCTCTCGCATTGCATGATGGTGCTGTCGTCGAACGCGCGCGGGACGAACAGCTGAAGAATATCGCAATGCGTGTCCAGAGACACCAATCACAAGCATATGAACTATTCAACCAAAGCCTGTTTCCATCGCTTTACCCGATAAGTGAGAAGAAAGAGATCGAATTGATCACTGATTCAGGCATTAGAAAGCTAAAAGCCACATTCGACAACCACCTAGCAAGATCATTTCCAGTTGTCTTGTATTCTGGCAGACTCGAGAAAGCAGAAGCAAGGACTGAAATACTTAAAGGCACAGCGAAAAAACTGGTCGGACAGGGAAGCAAAAACATACTAGTCCCGCCAGCATATGTCAACATGCCAAAGACCGACGAGCCGATCATCAAGCATGCGAACACCAATCAGGTCCATCATTTCAGGGCATATCCACTGTCAAAAAAATTGACTGACAGCAAAGATCGCGTATCGATGTTCTGCCTGAACCAGATCCTTGGTGGTGGATGGACAGGAAGGCTCATGCGAGTCATCAGAGAAGAAGATCATCTGGTATATGGTATCGGATCAGGACTGATTCCATTCAAGAACATGCTTCTTGTCAGGACAGAGCACGACCAAAGCCTCCTCGATAAAGTCTATGACCGCACGACTGAAGTTGTCACAGATATATGTCAAGGCAATTTCACAGATGAAGAATTCTATCAGACAAAGGACATGATGTTAGAATCGAACCTTTACACCAATGCTGGAAGGAATATCGAGACCTGTGACCAGCCAGGATTCAGAGTGTTTCGGGAATACAAAAAAGAAGTCATAATGATTTCACCATTGGGCCTTCTTGATGCGTACCGTCTCCTTGATTCACTCGGACCAGAAGATGTCCGGGATACTGCCAGACGCTATCTGGATCCAGATAACAGCCAACTGTTCCTGTATGCGAACACGACCAAAGGTGATGTACAATGAAACAGATAGAACATACAAGACTGCAAAATGGACTGGATATATATTGCATAAAATATGATTCACCGGTCACCTTCGCACAGCTCTATACTCCATTCGGTGGAGACACGTTGCGATACAAAGACACAAAGTCAAGCAAGAACATGAGGCTCAAACCAGGAAGCGCGCATTATTTCGAGCATGTATTGTTCATAATGCCACCAAGAGGAGAATCCATCACGACTCTGACACCAGAGAGACAGGACAACCTTACAGATGGACTGACTGAACTACATAATCTAGGTGCTATCGACGCGAATGCATACACATCCAATGATCACACAAATTACCACTTTATCACTCGCAAGAATTTCGAACCGTGTCTTGATCTGCTTCTTGATTTCGTGTTCACCCCATATCTCCCAAAAGAGAGATTCGCACAAGAAGTAGGGACCATACTGGACGAAGCGAAACGCGGACTCAATCATGCGACACATGCCCAGTACAATCAGTGGCACGAACAGGCATTCAAGAAACATGGTGCGAGGAACCCCATTGTTGGGACGCTTGACAGCATCCCAAAGATAAGTCTTGAAGATGTGCTCTCCATGCATTCAACATTCTATGCGCCATCGAATATGTCTCTTGTCATAGCCGGCCATGTGGATCTGCAATCAGTATCAACACTTGCGCAAAAGAGATTTGAATCGCTTGGTAAAGAAAATTATGTCAATCCACCAAAGAAAACCAGGAACACAGAGCCAGTAGAGACAGTCATAAGAAACAATCTTGATAATCCAATGACAAGGAAAGACATAATCCGGCCTTCCGTCCTCATGGGGTGGAAACAAGTGCTCGACCCGACACGTATGAGCACTTCTGACATGATTGATCAACATACAATGATGTCTCTCATCGGTGATATGCTCTTTTCACGAGGAAGCTACAGAAGAGAAAGTTTCATCGCTAAGGGATTCGACGAAGATTCCTTCGATGGAAGATGTCATTCCACACGCGAGACTGGGCTCATATATGGGTGGGGCGACACTGATGACCCAAGAGAATATGTGAGACTCATACAAGCAGAGGTTGATTGCCTCAAAAAAACTGGATTTGAGAAAAAAGAGTTGGACCACATCAGATCCGGCGCTCTTATGAACATAGAAAGATCGATGCAGAAGATAGTTCAATTTTCGTTGATTCTTGCGAAATGGGATGCGAAGACAGGAGACCTGTCATCATTTCCAGCGACAGTAAATAGATTAAAAACAATCACACTTGACGAAGTCAATGAAAAGATAGAAGATTATCTCGCAGATAGCAAGCTGTCTATCGTGTCGATGGTACCTGAAGAAAAATAGAGATTCAAGGGAAGATATCTACTCTGTCCCGATATATCACTGGCGGAGTCCTGGTCTGTATCTTCGCTGGAGATGTCAGTTTCGGAATGATTGTGATCTTGATCACTTCGTCACCAGTAATCTTCCTTGGCGGCACAAAATCAAGCTGCACCATATCGCCGCGGACCATATAGCCATCTATATGTTCTGTGCCGTTGACCAGGTAATTCATCCTGAAATTATTTGTGGATGGCAATGCGCCATAGCTCAGCGAAGATGTGGCATTGATCAGAGAAAATGACAATACCACATTTGAGAATTGGATACTGTCAGAACCGCCGTCAAGTCGGATTATCACGCTTAGATTATCAATATAACCATCTGCACCGCCTGTGCCAAAAAGTCTGACTACTTGTATATTTGTGCCGATCTCCTCTCGCAGATCACGATGTGTTGTGGTCGCTTTCGCGCGGAAATTCTCAGTAGTGATTATGAGCACACCAGCAGTGACTGCGCATGCAAGAAGCATAACTATAAGGAAAACCATACTACCTGCACTCATAGCCACTCCTTTCTTCCTAAAACGGATTCTCATCAAAATACCCCTACTTATGTTCTTTATGGAATCAAACATATTTAAAGGTTACCTTATTTTGTCCGACCGATCTTTACTAAATTATATAAATAAGAAGAGCCCAAGAAATGTCATATGGAGACATTTATGCATTTTTCCTATGAGATGAGCATACTATTATTCTTAGCCTTCGCAGGTTTCTTCATCGCAAACCGATTAAGACAACCGACAGCTGTCGTGAATATCCTTCTTGGCATACTCATAGGACCGACACTTCTCCAGATCATACAATATAACACGACAGTGCAGACTGTCGCATATCTTGGCGCGATCTTCCAGATCTTCATCGCAGGCCTTGAATATAAAAGCCATAACATATACACGATAAAAAACATACTTATCGCTCTTGGTGGCAGCATATTCCCATGGATTGTCGGGTATTTTGTCTCCACGTTCTTCTTTAATTCCATCCATTCGATCTTCATAGCTACAACGATGACTGCGACAAGCATAGCTGTCTCTGTTGCGATTCTAAAAGAACTTGGATTATTACAGCGAAAAATGTCGAACATAATAATCGGAGCGGCGCTTGTCGACGATATCCTTGGTCTGCTCATGCTTTCCATCACGAAATCGTATCTGGTATCACAGGACCTTCTGCCTGTGTTCCTGACAAAAGCTGGATTTTCAACATTATTTCTTGTGATCGCTATGCTTCTTGGACCATATATCTCGAGGATCGCTTCAAGGATACATAGCTGGGCGAAAGTCCAAAAGATACATTATCTGGCATATTTATTCGCCATCACCATCGCATTCTTGTATGGTGCATTGGCTGAGCTGGTGGGCCTTTCCGCTATCGTCGGCGCTTTCCTTGCTGGATTCGTCTTGGAAAAACTGAATTATCAGGACTTCAAGGTCGGAGCGCAATATGTAGGAGTCATATTCAGTTCTATATTTTTCATCTCATTAGGGATCCTTGTCAGCGTGAAGTTCACTGAAAGCATCGTACGTCTGGTGCTCATATTGACACTTGTCGCTGTGGTATCTAAAATAATAGGAAGCACTCTTCTTGCATTGATCACAAAAGTCAAAGCAAAAGAGGCAATAATCATAGGTGTCGCGATGGTGCCAAGAGGAGAAGTCGCGATGGTCACCGCGTTGATCGGGCTGAACATGGGGATAATAACACAGGAAATATACAGCACATTGATTATCATGGCTGTGCTGACCTGCCTTGTCACCCCAACCCTTCTCAAACTCACCCTTAGATTGGTCCGGAGAAAACAGACGACCTAAGACAACCAGAACTTCTTCAATTCCAAAAAAGAGCCATCTTTTATCGATTCCCTTATCGAATCGACGAATCTATGCATGAAATAGAGATTGTGGTAACTGGTCAGATTATATGCCAAAAGTTCATTCGCGCGGAACAGATGATGTATATATGCACGCGAATAGTTCCTGCAGACATAGCAGTCACAGGCAGGATCGATTGGTTTATGATCATTCCTAAATGGCGTGTTCTGTATCCTAAAACGCCATTTGTTCTGTCTGGATCCGCCTGATTCCGGCGAAATATAGACAAGCCCGCTTCTTGCGTTCCTTGTCGGAGAGACACAGTCAAACATATCCATGCCACGTTCTGTGCATTCAAGAAGATCGTCAAATCCAGCTATACCAAGAAGATGCCTTGGCTTGTCTTTTGGAAGCATAGGCACAGTCCAATCAAGCAGATCATGCATTTCTTTCTTTGTCCGTCCAAGCGAACCACCTATGCAAAGACCATCGAACGGCAGCTTGGATATGAACTCTGCGCTCTCTTCTCGTAGATCCTTGAATGTCCCGCCCTGGATGATACCAAAAAGCGCCTGCTTTGTGCAATGGGCAGCGATGCACCGCTTTGCCCAGGAATGGGTCCTTGCGAGAGCGTTCTTTGTATATGCATGATCAGCAGAATACGATGTGCACTCATCGAATGCGAGAATTATATCTGCGCCCAGTTGCTCTTGTATCTTTATCGAGCTCTCGGGCGTGAAACGATGTCTCGAATGATCGATGTGGGAATAGAATGTGACGCCATCATCATCTATCTTCGCGAGCTTTTTCTTCGGGACATATTTCTGCACTTCTGTCCTTGTGTCTTCACCAGGAAAATAATTAGTCATCTTGCCAAGACCTTCAGCCATCCCTATCCCAAGAGAGAACACCTGGAACCCTCCGCTGTCAGTCAGTATCGGACCATCCCAGTTCATGAACTTGTGGAGCCCACCGAATTCTTCGATCAGCTTTGGTCCTGGCTGTAGATACAGATGATATGTATTCCCAAGTATGATCTGCGCGCCGATCTCTTTCAATTGCTCTGGAAGGATAGCCTTGACAGTGGCTTTTGTCCCGACAGGCATGAACACAGGGGTGGTGATCTTGCCGTGCTCGGTCTGAATCTCTCCGATCCTTGCCCTCGATTCTCCATCCTCATGCATTACTTTGAATTCCATCTTAATAGAAATGCGTCAATGTCCGGTGATATGGTTTCATTTTTATATCTTGCGACATATTCCAGAGCATCCAGTCAAGTTCGAATGGTTTTATGTCTCTTCCAAGACGTTCCAGTTCGAGCCTTATTATTTCACAAGCCCATATTGTCGCGCATCTTATCTCGATCTCGTCTTCTGAACCCGAACCGATCTGGACTCTATTGTCGACTTTGTCAGCAAGCGGCTTGAAATAGTCTAATACTTTAAAATGTCTGAGTATCTGCGGAATCTTATAATCCGCGAAGATCGTGAGCCTGTCGATATCATGGAAAGCGCCAAGACCTCTTCCTTTGAATGCCCCATAGATATCTGCGACAAGGATCTGCGCGCGTTTCATAATAGGGATATCTTTTCCTTTGTATCGGTGGGTGTCATTGAATGAAGGAAATGTGGCCGCGATCATCTTAGTGAGCTCAAGAGCGCTCCCTTTTGCGTCTGCGATGAAACCAGCGAATGACCCATCCAATCTGTCCATCAGCACTTCGGCGTTCTGGTGGATAATATCAAGCCTTCTTTGGATGAGCGCGAGCTCTCCTTCGCCTCTGAAGACATTTTTTAGATCGTTTAACGTCATGTTCTTTTGATAATTAGCATCGCATAGCTTGACATCTTCTTCTATTGCGCGCTTCAATGATGCGGCGAGCGCCATGTAGCCGCCATACTTATGCTCCTTGTATTCGACTTCCCATTCGCTTGGCCAGAAGCAGAAATTCAGGGCGTCTAGGAGAAGAAGATAATTGGCTGTGAATCCTTCAGATGCTTCATCGCTATAATGGACGTCCATCTGCCACTTCGGGATCTCTCTATCGGCCAATTGCTCGGCAAGAGATCTGGCTGCCTTGTTGCTGATCGTGAGGTGCCTTGCCGACTCTGCTACTGTTTTTGCTGATCCAAGTATATCCATGATGATTTCAGAAAAGAAAGCAGTTAATATAGTTTTTGCAGATCCAATAGAAGAACGCTCAATAAGCAAGAATCACAAGATGAAGACTAAATAGATACGTAAATCACACGGATTAAACAAATTAATTACGACGAAATCACTAAATCCCGAATATCTGCCGATTCAACTCATAAAGATTACAGAAATTCCGTACATCCCCCGTAAAACCATACTTCATGTTATTTTAAGCACCTCTACTACCCCTATAACAACGGAGGTGCATACCATGGAAGACTACCTTTTAGTTGAAATGAATGCCAAAGGATTAGGAAAAACATACGACCCGATAAGGAAATTAGTGCCTGAGAGCTACAAAGACAGAAAATTCAAAGATCTTGTGGATTTCATGTGCACAGAAGACGAAGACAGCCACGGCAACAGTGCTCTGATGGATCTGGAAAAAGAGCTCGCAAAAGAGATCCAGTTCATGACTGGCAGAACAGACCCAAACTACCTGGTGCTGATCGAAGCACGAAAGGACGGGAAAGCGCTTGAGAAAGAATTTTCCCTGACAGACCGTGTCGGAGCGAACCCGCAGATCTTCGAACAAAAATCAGATTACACATCTGACGGTGATGAAATCGAATATCAATCCCTGGATCTTTTAGTACACGGCTACGACGCCGGTGGATCTAGATGATCCACATAACAAGGGGTGCATACAACAAAGCAAACCACATAGCAAAACGATTAGTTGAACTTAGTGGCATTCCATTGGAATGCTACATGTGGTTCTGCTCTGATGACAACAAAATAATCAAAGATGTGCAGCTTGTCGATGGGCAAAGTGTCTCACATACAAATTGCCGGATTGGTCTATATGTAGATGGAATTGACTCATACCAACTAGCTAAGTGGCAGATGAAAAGAAAAGGTCTGAAACATATCGGTTGGTGTCATTCACATGCCGACTTTCAAACTTTTTTTTCAAGTCAGGACAAAGTCAATTATACCTCTGAAATCAAACGGGGGAATGGAGAATGGGCGTATCTGATGACTGTTAATGCTCTTAATGACCACCCCTATTGCGCAATCGGAAGAAGGAATTCAGAAGAATATTCTCTTGAAGAAAATGTTGAATTGAATATAATTGATTCTGAAGATGATGTTTCTCTAGATGTCGATGATGAGATCAAAGACAAAGTGGTGTATCTTGACAAGACAATAAGAGAACTCATCGAAGGAGAACGATATAGCGATACATACAAAGAACTTCTGTCTCAATTCAGAGAGGAGAACCCAAAAAAAGATTACATGGAACAAAAAAGGGCTATGCTTGCAAAACTAAAAAAGAAAAGAGAGAGAAATATTGAACAATTGGTCGATGACAAATTGAACAAAACAACAGCGATGGTTGTTTACAATAAAAAAAATTATTCTCTTGGGAATACAATGCATGCACTTATCGAGGAATATCAAAAATCAGATATCGCATATTCTGGCCGTGTCGAAAAAATCGCGATGATTGTGACGAAAAAGAACAGATGGCACGAAAGGATGAGACAGATAGAAGAGACATACACTTCTGCACCAGGCCCAAGAGAGATAAGAGAATTGAATAAGATCGAAAAAACAATATTAAAAAAAAGCAAGTATGCGAAGAAAAAACACCCCTTTCTGATCATGAAAACATTTGCACAACTTAGGAGGAAAAGAAAAAATGTCAAGAGTGAGCAGGCAAGTGCTCCTATGGGGCCAAGAGAATCAAAAAAAACTGCGTGATTCCACGATTTGTGTGACAGGGGGATCTATTTTGTCTCAATACACAGCAGCAGGTCTAGCTGCACTAGGCATTGGAAATATCATCCTCATAAATAACAAAAAGATCAGCATGTGTTCTGATGGTGAATTTTTGATTGAGAAAAATGATATCGGAAAACCAAAAGTCTATTCGATGACGAGAAAACTTAAAAAAATCAGCCCAGAGACAAAGATCATACCTTTAGATTTCCCTTTTTGTGGAGAGATATTAGACCGGATGTCGATAGATCTGATCGTTGACTGCGATGTCTCAGGACATGAAGGGAAAGCCATGAAAGAATATTCTTTTAGACGGAAGATACCTTTGATCAGAACAACAAAGAGCGATACTGAGATTTCAGTGCATAAAGAATCATTGTTACGAAGAACATCATATGTCTCAAATCAGTGCATCCGACCACACGAAGCTGCTATTGCCGCTGGCTTCACGTGTGACATAATAAGAAAAGAATATATCAAATTACCAGACGATAATATCACAAAAAGATATTTCACAAAATTCACTTCGATCGGTTCAAGCATTGAATATGACAATAAAAGAGTGTTAATCATTGGGGCGGGAGCTTTAGGTAACTTCACAGCATTATGTCTCGCGCAAATAGGGGCCAAATACATCGATATCATTGATTTTGACACAGTGGATTTAACAAACCTCAATAGACAGATCATGCTTTATGATGCAATCGGAAAATACAAATCACAGGTATTAGCAAACCGGATCAGACAAGTCTCCAGGGGAATCCACGCAAATGGGATTGTTGGGAGATTAACAAAACAGACACGCATAAAAGACTATGATATTGTTCTTGGATGCGTTGACAAAATCAAAGCAAGAATGGATGCATCCGACTTATGCAGGAAGAATCGGATCCCTTACATTGACGGCGCCACAAGTTCACTTAGTGGAGATATATACACATATCTGCCAGGTCATTCTCCTTGCATAAAATGCCAAAGGAACCTAGAATCGCTTTTGAGATTTGAAGCAGAAAGAACACAAAGCGGGTGTCAAGCCGCATCGCCAAGCGTCATAACACCAAACATGATCATCGGTTCAGCGATAGCCAATAGAACAACAGAGATTTTCATGGGTGTTGGTGAGTCTCAACCATTAAGATATGGATCTGCTTGCTTGTCAGGATCACGACAACCAGAGAAAAAACAATCCTGCGGGTGTCTTTGATGTTGCGATCATTGTTAAGAGATCTATCACAGAGAGATGGAGGAGTGATCGTTTTCCATGAACAACTGTATCTCCCTTTTATGGGGGGAAGTGACCTTCGTTTCAACCATAAAAACTATTTACTTGAAAAAGCAGATACTATGTTTAATCTCGAGAACAATAATTTTTCAATTTACCAAAAACAGATCGAGAAGAGATTGATCGCGAGAGGCAATCATCAACCATCAAATCTTGCAACGATGATCAATGATGCGTATTCTGAGATGCATGGCCAGGCGATAGATGGACATAAAAAGTCAAACGTCATCCCTTCGTTTTGGTCTTTGATCAATCGAAAAAAGACAATACTTTCAGATGTCGTCAGAAACAATATATACATCACAAAAAAGAAGACATACGAGATCAAACCCGCGCGATATCCTGTCCTGGACATCGAAGGCAGATGCTATGGATTGAATCCTGTGGGGCATACTGAACAATTCTTGTTGACTTATGAAAGAAAGATGAACTCTTTTTTAGAGGCCAGATTGAATCGGATAAAAATACAAAAAGATGACCCTACATCGAATCAAAAAATCAAATTATCAGGTTGCAGAGAACAGATGACATGCAGCCATACAATCGACAGTTTTATTTTAGCAGAGAGATACAGATTTCCACCCGTATGTATCGGGATAGATCTCAAAGAAGAAGCAGACTCTATCTCAATATTGCATCAACCACGGATATTGACTGAAAACTACAACCACCCAGTCGTATTCTCTGACGGGAATATCTGTTTCAATGGCGGATCAAGATGGGGACGGCTTGAGATCCGCTTCGGACACGATTACAGAAAAGACGAAGGCGCATACAAGATCGCGCTGTGTCTCAATGAAGCTAAAAAGGTATTGACACATCATTTCGGCAGTGTGAGAAAGGTGAAGGAACTTAACCAGGAGAATTTCAAAAATGAATACCTGAGATGATGGATGAAATCAGATTGATTCATATCGCGCCGAGCAGCACGACCATTATCACGCCGGCGATCAAGGAGAATATCGCGGAATGATCCTTCACGTGACAGGAGCTTGGGATCAGTTCATCTGCTGAGATATATACCATCAACCCAGCAGTCGCTGCAGTTATCACGCCGAGTATGTTCGCTGATATTCCAACAAATAAAAAATGCACAATCAAAAACCCAATCAATAAAGGTATCGCAGTCATCGAAGAGAGAAGAAAAGATTTTAGCCGCCGTTTCGAACAATAATAATACGGAGCAGAAGTGCAGATCCCTTCGGGAATATTGTGGATGGCAATGGCAAGCGCGATTGTCAATGTCAGATTGATGTCAGTGATCGAACCTATGCCTATTGCTATGCCTTCTGGCAGATTATGAAGCGCGATGCCAAGCAGAAGGAACACAGAAGTCTTCTTCAGATTGCAGCCATGTTCCTGCGCGCATAGTTCAGGATGTATATGCGGAATCAACTTGTCAAGGACATACATCACACCAGAACCAATCAAAATACCAAGGATACAATATAATATAGATGATTGATGAATGCTTTCAGGGATCAATTCTAGAAATGATATGGCAAGCATGGTCCCACCGGCGAAAGCGAGCATCGCATACATGAATCTCTCAGATGGCTTTCGCATGACACCGATGAATGATCCGATCACAGGACCGATCACAGATATAAGCATAACCAGATAAATTGTCTCCATGACAATCAACCGGGTCCATGGGCTTATATATTTTGTGCAAATATTTATATCTTAGAAAATACGCATCTGGCTTATGGAGGGAATTAGAGCAGACACTGAAGAATATTCTGTTGTGGATATAGATATCGATGAGACAAGCGGAATAGACGAAGTCAGGACTGCAAGAGACGTGATGCTTCTTTCTGAGATCGCATTCAGACACATCTATCCCGGCAGGCGATATGATTATCAGGTATCAGTCACATTCTCAGGAAAGCTTGGACCATACAATGGGACGATCAGCCGTTTCATGAACAAGCTGCATTTTCGGATCAGCAAGAAGTGGATAGGCATAACGCCAGAGATATTCCAAGGCTTGCTTGAAGAGCTGATGATCAAGATGTTCGGAGGCAAGAACAAGGAATCTGTCAATGTAGATCTCTATAATAATTTCATCAAACGGCTCCATCTTACCGTGCCTAAAACAAGATCACATCCGACGCTCGAGGAATCATTCAACAGGATCAACACAAAATATTTTGATGGGATTGTCGAACGGCCGAATCTTAGGATGGGAAAACCTACGAGATCAAAATTAGGATCATACGATTACAAGACAGACATGATATCGATAAGCTCGATATTTGAGAACCATGAAGATGTGATCGATTATATAATGTATCATGAAGTATTGCACAAGGTGCTCAAGTTCAAGCAATCTGGCACAAAAAATTATCACCACACTGCAGAATTCAGACGCAAGGAAAAAGAGTTCGAGAATTCAGATCTTATGGAAAAGAGGATAAAAGAGATCATAGCATCTCGGCAAAGGAAAAAGAAGACCACAGGATCGACACCGTTTATACGCAGGCTATCTAGTTTTTTCTAAGACCACACGGTTTCGCACAGATTTTTACCAAACAAATTTACAAATATACGCATTCGGATACTGGTGGATATGTCTTCTACTAAAAACTACGAAAGGTTTAAAAGCCGAAATGCGAATTATTAATCTTACCAGTTTCAAAGAAATCTATGGGGGTTTTTAGCAGAGATGGTAAAGGCGCGAAAGCTGCTTCCTCTAGCGGCGATGGAAAAGATCCTCAAGACGCATGGCGCTGAACGCGTAGCGGACAATGCCAAAGAAGCGTTGCGAGAGGTTTTGGAAGACATCGCCGAAAGAATCGCAGTGGACTCGGTGAGACTTGCGCTGCATGCCCGTCGAAAGACGGTCAAGGCAGAGGACGTGAAACTCGCCGTACGCCCTAAATCGTCGCTGTGACAGGAAGATAGGAAATCAGACAAACTTTTTCAATCCCATACGAAAAAAATGCCTCTGATTTTCTAACTTTCCTTTTTTTTCTTGCTCAAGATGATTATCATGGCAAATATTGAGATCTATACAAAAAAGATATGCCCATATTGCATAAAAGCGAAGAATCTATTGGAATCAAAGGAGCAGGGATTCATAGAATATAAGATTGATGAAAAACCAGAGCTACGCGATGAGATGATAAAACGAAGCGGCCGCATGACTGTGCCGCAGATATTCATCAATGGAAAGCACATAGGCGGTTGCGATGACTTATATTCGCTTGAGAGCAATGGAGAACTAGATAAGCTATTTCGATGATATCTACTTCCTCTTCGCTTTTTTCGCATTTCTGGTTATATTGACAGTCCTCTTCTTTTCAAGCTCAGAATTCGGGATGAATAAAATATCACCATCTTTAGTGATTAATTTTGTCTCAAGAAAACCTATATTGACGACTTTCAATTTCATGCATTCAAATAATATCCGCTCATTCTCCTTGAATGATCTTCCACGCATGAGCTTGAAACCTGCGAATAGATTTGGGAAAAAATCCCTTATTCCGACGATGAGCGAGATCAAAAGAAGGACCATGAGGCCACCAACCACCATGAAAAACACTGGTGTCATGATATTGAGTGTATTGAGCGCGATCAATATGCTTATCGCATAGCAAACATATGACACAAAAGTACCAAGATAATCTTCAAGATTGATCCCGACTTTGATCTCATCTAGTATGAACTTATTGAGATGAACCTGTGATAGAAAATGATTCAACACTTTCCCAAGAGCCCTTCCGATTATGACACCGATCAGGATTATTATCACAGCAGATAAACCATCGATGAATATCCCTGAGGCTTTCTGAAGTATTGTGTCTAACATAGGAAAAACTTGTGGCTTGTATTATATAATATTTACTGTTGGGTGCCTGCCGGTTTTTTCGGATTATATTCTTTAGATAGACCTGCGAAGAAAGCTCTTGCTTTCTCAAGCTTCATCATTTTATATAGATCATCTCTGAGTTTTATCAGTCTTGTGTCGACTGCATCGGAACAATTCCCATTGCATGCGCAATCATAGAGCGCGACATAACTCCTGCTGAAACGCGCATCGCCAGGACATGCCATCGAGACTGTATCAGCACCTTCGATATCGATCATCAGACGCGACTTCTTCTGCAATGGTGCGAATTGATAGATGACTCGAGTCATCCTGTCACCATATTTGATACGGCCCATCAATTCAAATCCAAATTCTTCAGGGGAATTCTCATCAAGAGAGATCGTATAGCCATCAAGCATCATATCCGGCAACTCACCAGTTATCATTCTAAGCGCTCCTTCTGCCTCGCATGCCTCTGCTTCTTTGATTATCTCATCAAGATGATTTTCAGGATGTGTGAGATGGTCTTTTGTGACTGTGTATTTCACCCTTTTTGTCGACGGAAGATGACAAATATATCTATGCATGATACCTTTGATGTATTTCAGCCCCCTGCCGCCGGTCTTCAATTCAAGCGCTTTCTCTACTGCGTATTCTTTTGCGCACTCACTGAATTCAAGCGTGATCCCATATCCCTCTTTCATCTCTGCTGCGGTTGTCCGCATGATGGAATCTCTTCCATGATCCAGTATCTGCCTTAGTGTCTCTTTTGTATGGGCCTGGAACGGGATCATTATTGGCAGCCGACCAAGCAGTTCAGGGATGATGCCGTACTTGACAAAATCAGCGATCTCTACCATTGAATAATCGAACATGAAATCCTCTTTCTTCTTTGAGTCTGATCCGAAACCGATCGCGCTTTTGTGCTTGTTCTGTATAATCTCATGCATGCCTGAGAACGCGCCTGTGAGGACGAACAAGACATTCGATGTGTCAAACGCCACTTCTTTTGCGCCAGCACCAGTCCCATATCTTAGGTTCATGACTGATCCATCTAGGAATGGCAAGAGTCCATTCTGGACACCTTCGCCGCTGACATCTTTTGTGCCTGTATCTCTTTTCGCAAGTTTATCAACTTCATCAAGGCATACAATGCCGAGCTGCGCTTTTTTCTGGTCACCATCTGCTGCGTCAATCAAACGTTTTAGAATATTCTCAAGATCATCTCCGACATAACCAGCTTCAGTGAACCTGGTAGCCTGGGTCTGGATAAATGGCACCCCCAAAAATTCAGCGATCAATTCCATCGAATATGTTTTTCCTCCCCCAGTCGGCCCATATAGGAGGATATGCTGACCTCGTGTTGTCATACCTGCTTCTGTCCTCAGACACTTCTTGGCCCACCTATAATGCGATGCGACAGCCGAAGATATTATCTCCGCCGCAAGATCCTGGCCAAAAAAATTTTTTGTGAGATCCTTCATGATCTGCCGTGGCAGGACATCCGGTATAGATATTGTATTGATATCATAATAATCTGATAAGAACTCTTCAAACTCTTGCTCAGCAGTACGTTCCATAGATAAGTCCCCTCCTAACAAAAAAGGATGATGTTCTAGAATTATTTAAAGGTTTTGCTGTCATAGCTCCGTTGCAAGTTACTTCTGCAAGATCCTGAATCCAAGGCACCTTTGCTTCGCAAACGTGCGCTCCTTACTCTGATATCTGCCACACTGTCAGCAAATCCGATAATCGATGAGAAGATGACGTCTAGCTGCCAATCGTTCGGGCCGCATCGAGCGGTCGGAACTCTGCAAAAAGTAAAAGAGACATAAAACCCACAAAATCTTAACGCGAACTTACAACAACACCGCTGTCATACCGGTAAATCCCGATCAATATCGATACAGACACAAATATCTCTGTGAGTATTCCTGCATATGAACCGACCATCAGGTTGTAGACGACCCAAAAAGGTCTTGGAAAAAGCATCATAATCCTTATTATTCTTGGGCTTCTCTTCCAGAGCGCGATCGATTCTATGACCTGTGCGATTATCGGCAGTAATGTATGGTAGCCATCCCAAGTGAATGGACCAACTGCGATGAACAGAATTATGAAAAGATATGGCCAGCATCTTTTGGATGCCCATCCCCGGATATCTTTTTGGCTGAAGATATATGTCCTGACCGCTGCTATGATATTCATCGCGACAGCTGTCCAGGCCTCAAGAAGTCCAAAATGCACAGCGAAAAAGGATTGCGCGATCCAGAGGAACATAAGGATCCCATATCGTTTCTTAGACTGGAAAGAAAGGACAACAAAGATAAGCGCGATAATACCGATGCCCTGGATTATAAGATTCTCCATCCAATGAAGATCAGATAGTATGCTTTAAATAGATTTAGCACGGTTCATTTATAAACCCTAAAACAAAATGTTTATAAATAGAACCAAACCTACTGCAAAAGTGACTGTAGAATATAATATTATATTGGATACGAACTTTTTGCTTGTTCCATTCCAGCATAAGATTGACATATTCGCAGAGATAGACAGGATTTGCCATTTTCCATACAAGCTTTGTATCATCGATAGATCATTAGATGAGCTTAAGTCGATAATAGAGTTCCAGAAAGGGAAAAACGTGAGGGCAGCAAAACTTGCTATCGACCTTTTGAAAGCAAAAGATTTAAAAACAATCACCACAGATGACTCAGAAAAAGACGTAGATCACCACATATTAGACCTTGTGGCTGGAAAATCAGGTAACATCGTGGCGACGCTCGACAAATACCTGCGTGACAAACTACGATCTATGCACGTACCGATCATCCACCTCAAATGTCGAGGATGTCTCGAACTTGAGATGTACACTTAAAGAGAGCAAGGAGGCTTATACAAATGTTTTACAAAATCGAAGTCAAGGACCATATAAGGGTTCCACCTAGCCTTTTTGGACTTCAGAAAGATCTTGCGATCATCAAGCAGATCAAGAAGAAGTTTGAAGGTTTTGTATCAAAAGAGCTTGGGATCGTAATCGATGTCGCTGGTGTCAAAGAGATCGGCGAAGGGATTATCGTTTCTGGAGATGGCGCTTCGTTCTATAATACAACATTCGAGATCCTTACGTATAAACCTGAGATGCATGAAGTAGTTGTCGGCAAGGTAAAAGATATAGCTGACTTCGGTGTGTTCATGGCGCTCGGTCCGATCGAAGGTATGATCCATGTCTCCCAGACAATCGATGATTTTGTCTCGTTCTCAAAAGAGAAAGTGCTCACAGGAAAAGAGACAAAGAGAACTCTTCGTGTCGGTGACATGTGCAAAGCGAAGATAATCGCTGTCAGTTTCAAAGACCAACTAAATCCAAAGCTTGGTCTGACAATGAGACAGAAAGGTCTTGGGAAACTCGAATGGATCGAGGAAGACCTTGGCACAAAGAAAGAGAAAGAAGAACCTGCTGCAAAAGAGAGCAAGAAAAAGAAATAGGTGAAGAATCATGGTCAAGAAAAAAGTATGCAAACGATGCAAGATGTTCGTCGACGGTTCAGAATGCCCAAGCTGCAAAGTCAGCGATTTCTCGACAAATTGGCGTGGAAGAGTGGCTGTGCTTGACTCAGGAAAATCTGAGATCGCGCAGAGAGTCGGCTTCAACACAAAAGGCGAATATGCAATCAAGGTGAGATGAAAATGGATATCGAGATTCAGAAAGAGACTAATTTTCCTCTGTTATCAAGGAAAAGAGTCGTCTGCACAATGAACGCTGGCGGACAGACACCATCAAGGCTTTCTTTGACGAGAAGGCTTGGCACATTATTGAAGACAAAAGAGGATCTTGTCTCGATTCGTCATGTGTATACAAAATATGGAAATGACAGAGTCAAGATAATCGCTCATGTCTATAATGACAAGAAATCAAAAGATCTTATCGAAGAAAAATATCTTGATGAGAAACTGAAGAAGCAGGTCGAAAAAGAGAAGAAAGCTGACGAAGAAAAAAAGGCTGCGGATGCTGCGAAGAAAGAAGCTGAAGCTACTGCCGCTGAAGAGAAGAAAGAAGACGCTGCTCCTGCTGAAGAGAAGAAAGAGTAAGGTGTTGACAAATGGGAAAAGACGATAAGAAAAAACCTGCTGCTGTTAAAAAGAAAAATACATATCATATGAACAAATGCTATACTGTCAGTGGGAGCACACTTGACCATAAGAACCGGTCTTGTCCAAAATGCGGCGATGGTTTCCTCATGGCTGAACATAAAGACCGAAGGACCTGTGGAAAATGCAGCTACATGGAGAAGAAGTGATTTTATTTTCTTGATATTTTACAGTATCACAAAAATAAAAAATTGCCTTCGTGGCTCTCGTGCCAACCTTTGGCGACAAAGGTTGATCAAATGCGTGCGAGATGCGCTGAAGGCTTACTCACACAAAAATAAAAAATTGCCTTCGTGGCTCTCGTGCCAACCTTTGGCGACAAAGGTTGATCAAATGCGTGCGAGATGCGCTGAAGGCTTACTCACACAAAAATAAAAAATTGCCTTCGTGGCTCAGTGGTAGAGCGCGCGCTTGGTATCGAAGGGGGATCGATTCGAACCACATCCCCATTCTCTGATGAGCGCGAGGTCGCGAGTTCAATTCTCGCCGAGGGCTTAATTTCTTACTATTACTACGCACCACACATATTGTTTCGGTTTTGTAATCTTGTATCCATTAACGAAATTCAAGTGTAATTTTATTACGGATGCTTGTTTGCTATGCAATTCACTTTCAGAATAGGCTTTAAATCCACTTCTACGCCCACAAATTAAGGAATTGAACATATTGTCTAATTCTTACCTGCAAGCATTGGACAGAATGAACGTATCCTCAACGACTTCTGCCGCACTGATCGACTTCCAAACGCATTGTCATGCACCGGAATGTTTCCGAAATTATACCAAAAACAGTATAAAATACAAAAATTTAAATAGTAATATACCATAATTAGTACAAAAAATAGCCAAAAATGGTAACTTATAAAGAATTATTGCAAAAACAGCTTGTCAAGAAACTTGAAAAAGTAGAGAAAGAAAAATATGTACTTTTCCACTTAGATAATTACAAAATAGATCTAGATAGTTCTGAACCCTTTATGCGATTAGGCAATCCAAAATATACTGTTATCGCAGGTTATTATGCTATGCTGAATGCCACATTATGGAATTTCGCAAAACATTTCAATCTGAAGATGAGTGAAAAAGATATTGGGGTACATACCAATTGCCTCATTGTTTTAGACGAAGTTGTGAAAGACAAGAAACGAAAAGAGCAGATCATCAGATTATTAGAAGAAGCAAAAGTCGAGTTCAACTCGTTCACAATCTTGAAGAAAAATTCTGAAGAGACATTGCCCTTGATGCTTAGACATTGCGCAGAAAAGAGAAAGAAATACATATATTATTCTACGGAACGTAATCTACCAAAATCCGATGACAGGCTTAATGAAGCAAAGAACTTTATAGATACTGTTGTAAAACCATATGTCTCAATGATGGAGAAGCTAAAATGTTAATCGAACCCATATTAGGATACAAGTCGTCTCTGAGAGTGCTTTCTTTGCTGTTTGAGACACCAAGAAGACTAGTCAGTAGAAAAGATTTATTTGAATTCACAAAACTAGGCAATGCACCACTTAGCAAAGCCCTATCTAGACTAGTGAAGGCACAGATGATTTTTCTTGAAAAAAAAGGGAAAAAAGAGTTTTATCGTGTCAATTTGGACAACCATTACTCGATGCTGATCAAAAAAGCATGGGAAAATGAAAGGATGTCCGTCCGACAACTGGACTATGACATAAAGATAATTGTCTCAGAATTCATACGACAGATATTGGACGTATCAGAAGTCAAAAGGATCATACTCTTTGGGTCATGGGCAAAGGGTACTGCTTCTATCAACTCGGATATTGACCTTGCATTGATATATAAAAATGAGACAACATCAGAAATAGAAACCACAAGGATTGTCAAACGGCTTGAAAAGCAATTTGGTAAGGAGATCCAGGTACACTATATGAGCGAAAGATCATTAGATAGCAAGAATAAGTTGGCTCTTGAGATCAACAGTGACGGTATTGATCTGCTATGATGCTCGCTCTGCCAGACCCGACTCTCTTACATGGACCTTCGACCTGCAGAAAAATAAGTTCAGAGAACTTTTCTCTGTGATGGATCTTTTTGAACCATTGGACATCAGGTTTATAAGGCCAAACACACCCCTTCAACATATGAATATATTAGCGATCGGTAATGAGAAAGAGTTCTTGGAATATTGTAAAGACAGAGATATCACCCCGATCATATTCCCAGAAGAGCTGGAATTCAATGACAACAAGAACAAAGGATATCACTTTGTCTATGAGAAGCGATTGCATGGATGGGTAGACATCCAGGATATAACCGAACCTGCTATAATCCTGCTTGGTAGCGGAAACCACCATTACATATCACATTCAATACTTCGAAAAATCATAGATAAACAACATGATGGATACACACTGATCCTGATTGACAACCATCCAGACTGCGAAGATATCAACATCAAAGATCCAAAAGGAGATTATCCGATCAATTGCGCGACACATGTCCGTGAGACATTGAGAAAGGGAAAACTAGTGGAAGTCATCCATATCTACAGAAAAGAACTGGCAAACGCAGATTGGTATGATACAAAGCTGAACAAAAGAACATACAAAGAAGCGACAGGAGAAGAACAAGCGACCATATTCAATGAACAGATGATAGACACAATACTTGCTAATATATTTGACGAAGTATATCTTTCGATAGACATCGATGCATTATCTCATGATGATGTAGACATTGAACAATATCAAGTCTATGACCAAGGCCAAATGCGGCTGGATGAATTATTATTGATATTAAGAAAGATAAAAAAATTAAAACAGATCATAGGGATCGATATCTGTGGAATGTCAGAAGACAAAAGAGCTGAATCGGTATATGATGCTATCATTGAAGTGTTGAGATAAAGATCTATATCCCATAAACCACGGGAAAGCTTGACTTCTGCGACAAATAATTACAGTCAAGAATATTTAATCATCGCCATACAAAGATTAATAAAGCATACCAGAACCACCAACCCCATATGGCTGATATAATCGATAGGAAAGAATATCTTACCGCACCACTCATCAGATACGTCCATACGTCAACTAAAAAGCAGATCAGAAAATTCGATCGCTGGATGAATGTGGAATGGTGTGATGATGGAATCTCAAAGCAATTCCCTTTGGCGACTTTCGGCGCATCCTATTGCTGTGTGATCGCAGTGCGGGGCGGAAAGCAGTATGGCCTTATCCATCTGATGTCGCGTGATGATATCTATGAAATGACTCCTGAATTTGTCAATGGGTTCCGTGCAAAAAATCTCCAGGCTGTTCTGGTCGCTGGCATAAGGCAGAGCGATCTTGAAATAGCTGCTGGAGACATGGACATCATAGCTAAAGTATTCGACCCAAAAAAAATGATCGAAAAGGATGTGGTGATTGATCCGTCCAATAATTGCATATTCATACATAGATACCGACAAAAAACACAAATTATACCATTCAAGTAAACCCAATGACTTTTTTGTTATCAGGACTATGTCAATTCCAGGAGAATTACTGATTCTTGAAAATAGGGAGATTGATAAGAAATAAATCATAAAAACACAACAGTGTCAATCGAAAACGACCACCCCAGGTCACAGACCAGTGGCATAATTCGCAAAGCGAATTATAAGTTTGCTTAAAACTGCAAAGCAGTTTTAAATTCTGCTAAAGCAGAATTTAGCAAACTTAGCTCCGCTTCGCTCCGGGTCGTTTTCTCGGACCCTTGCATTTCCACTAAATCACCACTCTTCAATAGACGAGTGGAAATGCAAGAGTATAGAATCACCCTAAAGGATACGTTTATATATCAGACCACCTAAAAATATCTCTTAGAGGTGAACCCACTTGATAAAAAGAGGTTTTGTCATTCTGTTCTCGATAATTATAATAATCGCTGTCTTTTCTTTATCTTCATACGCTGCTGGCCTTCCAGACATTATGTCTAGTGTCCAGAAAAGGACAGCCGAATATGATTCTGGAAAGACAGACATCGCGCAGATGCTTGTGATGATAGAACATGACGTGAAAAAAGTCTACTCAGAGCTTGAGAGAAATACACCTGACAAACACCTTGATGGGTTCTCTGAATCTGATTTTGATAGCGCCTTTGGAAAAAAAGATAATGTGTTCTTTTATACAAAAGATTTTGGTGTTATGCTTGAAAATTATAACGGTGGTGAAGGAAACACTCTTCTGATAAATATTGTCCCAAGCAATAAAAAGATAGACATAGCTATTGATGAGGCAAGAAATGATTATGTGAATAAAATGATGAATGACACGGCATCCAAAAATGCAGATCTTGATGCAAAAGCTGATAAGAAACAATCAGAAATTGATGCAATCCAGAAAAAGATAGATTCTGATGACGAACTGCCGGCCATAATGAACGATACCACTGCATTAGATGATCAGATCAAAATATTAATTGACGAAAAGAATAACTTGCTTGATCAGAAGAAAGAAAAAGGAGATTTCCATCCGGATGACGATGTTATTGACGCAGAAAGCATAAGGTGCAAAAACCGCTTTGAAGAGACTCTTAAGATAAGAAAACTATTTGAAAAAGCGCTGCCAGATTTTCCAAGTTGGTACTTCAAGCTTTTAAGAAGCGATCTTGATACCTATTTCAATGCAGCATCTGGCGCAGAATTTATGATGCTTAAAGTCATGGAGAATGGAAGAAGTCTAAAGGAGGATATGAAGTGCTTTGGAAAAGAGGACTGGTCGGGTGTAAGCAAAATAACCATCAATCATGAAAAAGAAACAGAAGAATTTTTCAAAGTCTGGGAAGAAGAAAATGTAAAAGGATACTGGACCACATATTATCAGTATTATTTCATGCCGAGTAAAACCATGATGCGAGAGATCATCCAGAAAAAGATCGATAATCCATCAGTCTCATCTAGCAGCGGACAAGGTGCCAACGAAAAAATAAAAAGTATAAAAAAGCTCGCTGATAGTTATGATGGTTCATTCGATGTGCAGATAAGGATATATGATTCTGATAAAGATCTGCTGAACAAACAAGTGACCATTAATCCAACAGTTATCCTTAGTTCCAAAAGTGTACATGGCAACCAAACCAAAATGGATCTTGATTTAGAGATCGATTACGATATCATGTATGAATTTATGCGGTATTCCATAATCGATCTCGAAGGAGATGACGTACATAAACCAGACTGGGTAGAGAAAAGTGTATCGAGTAGCAATGCCTGGGAAACATTCGGTGTTATCTCAAAGGGATTCAGCACTTGGATTAAAGGAGTCAAAGTACGACCGATATATGAGGTTCCAAAGCTTCTTCTGAATCTTAGGAATATAATCGAAATTTTTGGGGATTGATCTTTTTTATATGGTAGATTACCTCAGAAAGAGTAGTAACATAGAAATCTTTAAATCCATGTGATGACATATGATATCCGAAATGACCGACTATGATTATAACGAAGTCAAGCTAACATGCTCAGTATGCGGAAGAGAAGTCACCACAATCGTCTTTGGAGAGCCAGATCCAGACAGTTATATCTGCCAGCAGTGCGAGATGGAACTCGAACAGGACATGGATGACGATTGACACGGAAATAATCGCAGAAAACCACAGATTTAAAACCGTCTGATCCTTGCTATTTTCTGACTGATTTAATCACAGACATAAAAATGCTAAATAAAATAAAGAGACATCTCAAAGAAGTCATGGCAGTCAAGACTTCTCCACATTCCATCGCGTCAGGTTTCGCGATTGGGACATTCATATCCATATTGCCCCGACACCCGACTTGAACATCATCATCGGCCTTCTTCTCACCGGTAAAGATAAGTGTACCTGGCGGAAGACCGGCTTTCTTAGATCGCTTATGGACATGGTTCGCCATACGTAATATCCTTGCAGAAGATTATATAAACGTTTCTCAATTAAGTCTACCTGAGATGGGAATCAGAACGTTTTTTGCCGAATTGACAAAGATAATAGTCATAGCCACAGTGGTCATGACCCTGATGATCCTCGTGATAGCCATCAATTCCGTCCTTGTCCCAAAGTATTCTATAGAGAAAGCGCAAGGGATAACTGAAAAATTCATCATGACATACACGCAGTACGGAAGCGATCTTGAGCTTATCGAGTCTGACGCGCTGCAATGCGAGAATTGTTTCATCTTCTTGCATAGATTCAGTTCATCTTCAGAAAACAAGACATCACATACTTCATCAGTGGTCGTGCAGAAGAATGAAGTCATCCAGGCAATAATCGATAATACGTGGGATGAACTCTCACAGAAGGAGATCAAAGACGATGGAGAATCGAAGATCGCAGCATATTACTGCACTGATATCTGTCCTGAAAAGAATGTGACTGTGTGCGGCTCGGATAGAAAAGACCATAAAAGCCCTTGCGAAGCCTGCAAGCAAGAGGATGTGAGATGGTATGTGATGGGAGAATGCGCCAAAGGCTCGATGTCGAAAGCCATCGATGACATCCGTGAAGGAAAGATAAGCAAAGAGAGCGCAGCAGTGATATTTCTGATTGCGTCATGACGCAAAAGAGCGTCAGAGTATCTTATTTAGATTAAGGCAACATTCCGATGATCTCATGATACCACTTCACTTCTTGAATTTGGAATCAGCCAGGATCACTGATACTTTTTTTGAATATATTATACACGATGATTACACACATGATTCCCATGATATTGCTCATCATATCTGTCATTGAATCTTCCCAAGGTCCAAAACCAGGGTCAGAATCACCATCACCAAACTGGAGCCAACCATTGCCATAATCAAGATATACATAGCCTATATATTCAGTGATCTCTATCATAGCCCCAACGCCAAGCATGGCAAGAAGCAATGGTAATATCGCCTTTGCAGGTACGCGCCCTTTAAAGTATATCAAGATTACACCCAGAGTAAAAAAGAAAAATCCAAAAAAATGAACTAACAGGTCGTAATTCTGCAATGAATATAAAGTGAAAGTTTTTCCTCCCAAATAAATAGGAAGCGTCCCGATGGCATTAAGTAATATGCTGAACCCAAAAGCCCACACAGATCTGACTGGTATTTCTGTCCTGATAATGAACAATAGCAAGAGTAAGGCAATCGGTGTCAGGATATTCAATTTATCAATACCAGTTATATATGTGACCATGCCGATCACGAAGTAGATTGCTATCCAGATTCCTGCGATCTTTTTCCATTGCATCATCTTGACAATCACATCCGGCTCTGTCTTTGTTTACCTTTTCCAAAACCCATGATCAAGGCCAGGATAAATATGATCACCCCAAAACCACCCATCACGACATCAAGAGGAAGGAAACGTGTCAAAAACAAAACGAATCCGACAAGCATGGAAACCAAGCTGAGAATTGTAAGGATAGACAAGACGATGGAATATATTATCTCTCTTCTCAACCTCGCAAATCCCCGTTCGATGAAACGATTCATGATGTCAGTCATCCCTGTAATTAAATCATCAATTCCGGAGATGAATTCGCCAATCAGTCTCATCTTCCTTTGTTCTTGATGAGCGCTCCACCTATGACTCCCATCATGAGTCCTGACGCGAACGCCACCCCGACAGAGAGTATTGGTTTTTCCTGAATTTTTGCCTGAAGTTTCACATGAGCATCTGTTAGCTGCTGCCTGATTGACGCAGAACCCATATTTTGTTCCATTTCAGCGAGTCTCTTTTTCATTGCGGTTATATTCTCTTTGTATTCTCCATCTGACATTTTTTCATCAGCCATTTTGACATCACCCATTATGTATAGATTTACGAAACGTTCGTAAAATAGTTTTTCTGATATGCACCGTTACTATGGTCCAGATTATAAAAACTGGGATAGATTTTT
>Ga0210019_1000832_pt1 | contig 36272 bp, 34 predicted proteins | sample CryGeyCG2114_020_2_FD_183969 | JGI IMG/M metagenome (GOLD analysis project Ga0210019, IMG submission 183969) | Groundwater microbial communities from aquifer - Crystal Geyser CG11_big_fil_rev_8/21/14_0.20 (SPAdes) (version 2) | ecosystem: Environmental > Aquatic > Deep subsurface > Groundwater ...
ACGACCTGATCCCCTCGGTGGACGAGACCATCGACATCGCCCGCCGGTCCGGCGCGGCCACGGTGATCTCCCACCATAAATGCGTCGGCCGCGAGAACTGGGGCAAGAGTGCCGAGAGTCTGGCCCATATCAAGGCGGCGCAGAAGGACCTGAAACTCGATTTCGACGTCTACCCCTATACGGCGACCTCGACCATCCTGCTGAAGGACTTCCTGTCGACCTCGGAAAAGACGGTGCTGACATCGTCCGCCACGCATCCGGAAATGGTCGGCCGCGAGTTCGACAGCATCGTCGACGAATGGGGCTGTTCCGTGGACGAGGCGATCCGTCGCCTGTCTCCGGCGGGGGCCGTCTATTTCCGCATGGACGAGACCGAGGTGCGCCGCATCATGGCCTTTCCGGGCGCCATGATCGCGTCGGACGGCCTGCCCATCGACAAGGGCCGCCCGCATCCCCGCCTGTGGGGCACGTTCCCCCGCGTGCTGGGCCACTACTGCCGGGACGAGGGGGTGCTCAGCCTGGAGGAGGCCGTCCACCGCATGTCGGGCAAACCGGCGAGCGTGTTCGGCCTTGCGGGTCGCGGCGTGATCCGCGAGGGGGGCTTCGCCGATCTTGTCCTGTTCAACCCCAAGACGGTGATCGACCGCGCCACGTTCGATGCGCCGGAAACGCCCGCGGGCGGGATCGAGCGGGTCTATGTGAACGGCAAACTGGTATGGCACGACTTGGCCTGGACCGGGGCGCGGCCGGGCAGGCGGGGGGGGCGGCAGGCGGCTTGAACCGCCTCAGACCGTCGCCGGCGCGGTGGCGCCGGCCTTAGTGCCGTCGTCCTTGACCTTGCCCCACAGGGTTTCGTGGATCGTGTAGGCGACCGTCTGCACCAGGGGTTCGATGATCCCGATGCCCAGCGCGATATGCCAGTCCCGGGTCAGCGCGAAAGCCACCGCCACGGCAACCGTCAGGTGCATGACGGAATAGGTGCCCGTCTTGATCAGTTTGCGCGCCATGGGTGGCTCCTTTCACGTTGCGGGCCGGCCTGCTTTCCGGCCCGGCGGGCCGCCACTCATCCGGCGGCCTTCGATGCTCTCAGTGTATAGAAAATGAGAATTATTCTCAATTAAATGAGATATGAATTGTTCCGATCCCGGTGATCGGAAAAACCGCTTTCACCCAAACGGCGGCGCCAAGAAAAAGGCGGGGCCGCAGACCCCGCCTCTCCGTATCTCGTTGGTGGAAAGCCTATTTCTGGAACAGGCCTTTCAGTTTTTCGCCGGCCCCTTCCATGGCCTTGCCGGCGCCTTCGGTCACGCCCTTGACGGCGTCGCCGGCACCGCCGGCCGCCCCCTTCATGGCGTCCGTGGCGCCCTTCGCCGCACCTTCGAGGGCCGCCGCCGCGTTGCCGATCAGTTTCTCCGGGTAGATGGCCATGACGCCTGCGGTCAGCTTGTCGATCACGGCCTTGGCCACCTGGGCGGGGCTGGAGCCGCCCGAGTCCTTGCCGATGTCGGTCAGCGTGAGATCGGGCAGCGACGCATCCAGCGTCTTGTCGCCGAGGACGCCGGCGTTCAACCTCGCCTTGCCGCCGGTGACGGTCAGTTTCTCGATCACCAGCTTCTGTTCCTCGGCGGATGACGGCTCCTTCTTGGCCGCGCCGCCGGTACCGCCGAATTTTTTGGCGTAAGCGTCGACATTTGCCTTGATGGCGTCCACGTTCGACGTGCCGCCGGATTTCTCATAGGTGACGACCGGCCCGGTGATGGTGATCGATTTGATGACGATCGGGTTCTTGCCGATCGAGTTCTTGTCCAGCACCAGCGAGATGTTGCCCAGTTCGAAGGCGCTGGGGGTCTTGAAGCCCTTGGGGTTGCCGACGACCAAGCCGCGCATGCCGCCCGTGCCCTGGAACATGTCGATATCCACGGCCTTCAAGGTCACCTTGGCCTGGGTGGCGTCGCTGCCGATGGATTCCACGGCGGTCTTGATGAGGTCGCCCGCGAACATGAACAAATAGATGCCGACGCCGATGACGATAACGATCACGGCGCCCAGGCCGATCAGAACCTTTTTCATGGATTGCGCTGCTCCGTTCCTGCAGTTTGAGGAGTTCCCTTTCCGCCGGGCATTTTACGGTGATGCGGGAGCAGGGTCCAAGAATTCCGAAAGTGCGACGCCAACGCCAGGGGCCGACCTATCGCCGGTCCCATTCGGCCAGGGAAACGATCTTGTCCACGGCTTCGCCGTCGCTCGACAGCGGCAGCCTGACCACCCGCTGCGTGAAGGGTTGAATATGGTTGTAGTCGCGCAGGTCGACGGTGTCGACGGCGGCCAGAAACCGTTTTTCGCGCACCACCCAGGCATATTCGTCATAAGGCGTCCCGCCTCGTAAATGTTTAATCTCACTAGCCATTTTCCCGGTTTTCTCCATCCCCTTGCAGAATAGATGGCCGGTGCCCCAGAAGCGGAATCGGAAGTCCAGGGGATCGTGCACCACATCGACAACGACGACGCGAGGGATCGACCTGGGGTCCAGATCGGCGAGCCGGAAGTTGTGCCACGACGGGGCGAAAGCGTCCCCCCGCAGGGAATTCCAGTAACCCACGAAGGCGTCGAACTCCGGCGACATGATGTCGTCCAAGGAAACTTGCGCCGGATCCAATTGATGCGTCCAAGTAGGAATCTGCAACGCTGCCTCCTCCGTGGTGTCGACGCCCGCGCAGGACGTGCGCCCGAGCGTACCACTGGGCGTAAGGTAAAAAAATAGACCTATCGGCCAGGGCCCGGCGCACAGGGCGACGGGGTGGTGAGAAATGGGAGCGCCCGGAGCATGGTCCCCGCGCCCTACGTCAGCGCGCCGCGCGCCGTCACCGGCCACAGCGCCTCGACGCGGCCGTTTCGCACGCCCACGTACCAGTCGTAAAGGTTCACCGTCGGGTCGCAGTGGCCGGGCACCAGGCGCACCTTGTCGCCCAGCTTGAGCGCCTGGCGGGTCTGACTCAGGTCCAGCCGTCCGTGTTCGTCCGACGGTTTGGAATAGGTTACTTCCTCGAGCTCGTGGACCCAGGGAAACCCCTGGTCGTTGCCCAGCGCCTTGTGCCCCGCGTCGATGGTGCAGAAGTCTTCGCGGGTCTTGGACATCACCGTGGCCAGCACGAACAGAGAATTCTCGAAGGCGCGGAACGGCTTGCCGTCGGACATCCTGTTTTGCCCGTAGTCGACGTCCATGAACACGTAGGACCCGCATTGCAGTTCGTTCCACACCTTGGACGTGGTGTGGAACTCGTAGGTGCCGGTGCCCGCACCCCCCACGGTGTCGCATTTCAGACCCGCCGCGCTCAGCAGTTCGACCGTCTTCTTGGTCAGGACCTGGGCCGCGTTGATGGCCATCTTGCGTTCGGCGAAATCGCGGATGTGCTGCGCGGCGCCCTGATAGGCCTGCAGTCCCACGAAGCGCAGGTTGCGCGCGCGGTCGATTTCCTTGGCCAGCGTCACCGCCGCGTCGCCCGGCGCCACGCCGCAGCGCCCGGCGCCGACGTCGATCTCGACCAGCACGTCCATGATGACGCCGACCTGGCCGGCGGCCGCGTTCAGATCGACTACGTTGTCCGCGTCGTCGGCGCAGACCGCGACCTTGGCGTGACGCGCCAGCGCCGACAGGCGGTTCAGCTTGTGGCGGCCCACCACCTGGTTGGAGATCAGCACGTCCTGGATGCCGGCCTGGACCAGGGCCTCGGCTTCCGAGACCTTCTGGCAGCACACGCCGACCGCGCCCAGTTCCATCTGCAGGCGCGCGATATGCGCCGACTTGTGGGTCTTGGCATGGGGCCGCAGGCGCACGCCCGCATTCTTGGTGAAGGCGGCCATCTTCTCGAGGTTGCGTTCGAAGGCGTCGAGGTCGATGAGCAGCGCCGGCGTATCCACGTCCTCGACGGCGTCGCCGATGCGCGCGGGGGCGGGTTGGGGCATGGGTTCTCCTCTTCGTGTCCCCGGTCGGAAGGTGGATTTGATAGCGCCTCGCGGGCGTTCGGTCTAGACCATCCCGAGCGCGCCCACGGCGGCACCGATGCCGACCAGGGCCGGGATCGGCGCGCGCCCCGACAAGAGAAGCGCCAGCGCCCCGGCGGCGACCGCCCCGGCGGCCCAGTCGACCCCGCCCGATTTCGTGGCCAGGACCGATTCGCCCAGGAAGACCGCCAGGTTCAGGATCACTCCGACCACGGCCGTGGTGATTCCGGCCAGGGCGCGCCGGGCGTGCTCGTTGGACTGCAGGGCGTCCACGTAGGGTGCGCCCGCGATGATGAACAGGAACGACGGCAGGTAGGTGACGTAGGTTGTCAAGGCGCCCGCCAGTAGGGCTGCCGCGACCTGTGACAGGCCGGCGCCACCGGCGCCGTTCCATCCGGCGAAGAAGCCCACGTAGGTGTTGACCAGGATCAGCGGCCCTGGCGTCGTCTCGGCCAGCGCCAGGCCGTTCAGCATGTCGCCCGGGGCGATCCAGCCGTGGGTGTTGACCGCCGCGTCGGCGATGTAGGGCAGCACCGCATAGGCGCCGCCGAAGGTCACGAAGGCCGCCGTGGTGAACAGCTTGGCCACGGCGAGGAACGGCGCCGGTCCGGCCAGCGCCACCAGAGCCGCCACGGGCAGGGCGAGCAGAAGGGCGAACACCGCGGTGATGCGGGCAAGTCGTGCCCAGGGATTGCCCGCCGGCCGCTTCATGTGGTGCCCGTTCGCGTGCCCGCCGTCGCCGCCGTGACCGTGGCCGCCGCCGACCCTGCCCAAGGCGGGAATCATGGCGCCCAGCACGCCCGCGGCCAGGATGATCAGCGGGAAGGGCACGTGGGCGAAATGAAGCGCCGCGAAGGCCGCGGCCGCCAGGCCCACGGCGGGGATCGAGTTGCAGGTCTTCCTGCCGATCCGCCACACGGCGAACACGATGATGCCGATGACGGCGGGCTTGATGCCGTTGAATACCTTGACTACCCAGGTGTTGTCGCCATGCGCTGCGGCGATCCAGGCGAGTATCATCATCAGGATCGCGCCCGGCAGGAAGAACAGCGTGCCGGCGGCGACCGCGCCCCGGATACCATGCAGGCGCCAGCCGATATAGGCCGCCAGTTGCTGCGCCTCGGGCCCCGGCAGCAGCATGGAATAGTTGAGGCCGCGCAGGAACGCCTGCTGGTCGATCCAGCGTTTCTTGTCGACGCAGTCGGCCTGCATGATGGCGATCTGGCCGGCGGGGCCGCCGAACGAGATGAACCCCAGGCGCAGCCAGTAGCGCGCCGCTTCGGCGAAGCCGACGGGGGGCGGAGCGGGGGTTTCGGATTGGGCCGCAGGGCCGACGGTTTCGGCGTCCATAAGCATCCCTTTCGTCAAGCAACCGCCCGGAGCCGAGAGGCATCGGGGCGGGCCTGCGTCAGGGCAGAACTTGGACGGGGTTTCCGCCTGATGGTGCCGGGCGTCTGCCGTATGCCCGGCGAAGAAAGATGGTAGCGCGTCGCCCGGAGTGCGTCACGCCTATTTCGTCACCTTGGGCGGCTGCTTGCGGGTGAACACCCAGGTCTTGTCGTCGCTCTGCTCGGGTTGGAAACGATAACCGCCATCCGCGAATTTTTTAAGACCGTTCGTCTTTTCGATGCGGTTGACGATCAGGTAGCGGGCCATCATGCCGCGCGCCTGTTTGGCGAACATGCCCAGAACGCGGGCCTGACCCTGGTTGACTTCCTTGAATACGGGCGTAATCACACGGGACTTGAGCGCTTTTGCATCGACAGCCTTGAAGTACTCGTTGGACGCCAGGTTCACCACCGTCGGGTCCTTGTGGCCCTGGACCGCCTTGTCGACCGCGTTCGCCAGGGTGCCGTTCCAGAACTCGTACAAGGTCTCGCCCGACGGGTTTTTGAACTTCAGGCTCATCTCCAGGCGGTAGGGCTGGATCAGGTCGAGCGGCCGCAGCACGCCGTACAGCCCCGACAGGATGCGCAGGTGGTCCTGGGCGTATTCCAGATCGGCCGTCGACAGCTCGCGCGCCTTAAGGCCGACATAGGTGTCGCCGTTGAATACCATGGCCGCCTGCTTGGCGTTGGTCAGGTCGAAGGGCGGCTTGAAGTCCTTGAACCGCCGGTAGTTCTGGTCCGCCAGCGCCTCGCTGATGCCCATCAGGTTGCGCAGGTCCTGGCGCGTGAGCTTGCGTGCGGCCTGGACCAGCTTTTTCGACTGGGCCAGGAAGTCGGGCTGCGTATGGGTTTGGATCGTCGGCTCGCTTTCGAAATCCAGCTTCTTGGCGGGGGAGATCAGGGCCAGCATGTCGGGATGCCTCTGCTCTGTGGGACCTATCGGTGGGCGGGCCGCCGGGGCGGCGGCTTGGCAAAGATCGATGCCGATGACATATAGGGTGTGACGCCCGTATCGTAAACGGCGAACGACGAATTGGGAGGGGGTCATGCTGACCGTCTGGGGCCTGAAGACCTGCGACACCTGCAAGAAGGCGCTGAAATGGCTGGCGGACGAAGGCATCGCCCACGCCGTGAAGGACGTTCGCGGCGACGGCGTGCCGCCCGGTGAACTGGCGCGCTGGCTCGACGCCGTGGGCTGGGAGACCCTGGTCAACAAGTCTTCGACCACCTGGCGCGGCCTGGATGACGCCGACAAGGAAGGGCTTGACGCCGCCGGGGTCCGGGCACTGCTCGCCGCATATCCGACCCTGATCAAGCGGCCCGTGTTCGTTTCCGGTAAGGAAGTCGTCGTCGGTTTCCGCGATGCCCAGAAACAGGCACTGAGGCAGCAGGCATCGAAGGCCGGGGCCTGAGCGGGCCGGAGCCATGTCCATCGCCGCGCGCCTGGCGCCCTCCGACAACCTGAGCGAGGCCGAGGTCGAAACCGGCCTGAATTGGCTGTTGCGCAACGGAATCTGGGCGCAGGGAATGGAGACCCTGGCGTTGGGCCCGATCCTGGTCGCCTATGCGCTCTACTTCGAGGCCTCGAACCTGGCCATCGGCCTTCTGGCGGCCCTGCCCAACCTGGGGCAGTTGGCCCTGTTGCCGGCCGTGCAGATCGTCGAGAAGGTGCGCCGGCGGCGGTTCCTCGCCGTCGCATTCGGCGCCGCCAGCCGGCCCATGCTGCTGCTCATGGCGACGGCGGTCCTTATGCCGACGAAGGAGGCGGGCCTGGCCGTTCTGCTGACGGGTCTGACGCTGCGCTACACCCTCGGCGCGTTCGTCGGCTGTTCCTTCAATTCCTGGATCCGCGACCTGGTGCCGGAACACCGCATGGGCGCCTTCTTCGCCAGCCGCCTGATGTGGATGACCGGGATCGGCATGACGGTCAGCCTGCTCGCGGGCCTGTTCGTCGACGAATGGGGGCGCCTGATGCCGCACCGCGACGCGGAGGGTTACTCGATCCTCCTGGTGCTCGCGTTCCTCGCCGGCTGCGCCAGCGTCTACTGCATGTGCCGCATCCCCGAGCCGGCCATGCCGCCGGCGGAACGCCACCTGCCGCTGACGGAACGCCTGGCCCAGCCCTTCAAGGACGTGAACTTTCGCAACCTGGTGATCTTCCTGGGCGCGTGGAACTTCGCCATCAACCTGGCCGCGCCCTTTTTCACGGTCTATCTGTACAAGCGCCTGGGCCTCAGCGTGACCATGGTGACCGTGCTGCTGATCGTCAGCCAGGCGGCCAACATCGCCGTGCTGAAGACCTGGGGGCGGATCGCCGACAATTTTTCCAACAAGGGCGTGCTGACCGTCGCCGCACCGCTGTTCGTGCTGTCGATCTTCCTGTGGACCTTCACGACCCTGCCGGAGAAGCACGCGCTTACCATGCCGCTGCTGATCGTCATCCACGTTCTGACGGGTATTTCCACCGCCGGGGTGACCCTGGCCTCGGGCAACATCGGGCTCAAGCTCGCCCCGCGCGGGGCGGCCGCCAGCTACCTTTCCGTCTCGTCCCTCGTCACCGCCATCTGCGCCGGCACCGCGCCGATCTTCGGCGGCCTGTTCGCCGACTGGTTCGCCGGCCGGGAACTGACCTTGATCCTGCGCTGGACCGACCCGGAAACCCGTCACCTGTTCCAGGCCATCAACCTGCGCCACTGGGACTTCTTCTTCGGCCTTGCCGCGGTCCTGGGCCTGCTGTCGCTGCAGTTCCTGCGCCAGGTGAGGGAGGTCGGTGAGGTCGAAGAAGAGATCGTGCTCGAGGAACTGATGGCGACGGCGCGCCAGGGCATGCGAAACCTGACCTCCGTCGCCGGTCTGCGGGCGGCGGCGACCTATCCGGTGGAGCTTCTGTTCCGCAAGGTGCACCTGCGCCGTCGGCGCGACGGCGAAGGGTCAAGCGCCCGTTTCACCTCGAACGGGCCGATGCCGTGACATGATCACCGATCCCGTCTTCTACGCCCTCGCCGTGCCGGCGGCGCTCCTGGCCGGCATTTCCAAGGGCGGTTTCGGCTCGGGCGTCGTGGTCATGGCGGTGCCCATGCTGTCGCTTCTGATGCCGGTGCCCATGGCGGCGGCGATCATGCTGCCGATCCTCATGCTGACCGACTTCATCAACCTGTGGGTCTACCGCAGGGACTGGAACTGGCCGGACCTGAAATACCTCATGCCCGGCGCCGTGATCGGCACCGCGCTGGGCTGGGCCGGCTTCCACTTCCTGACCGAGGGCGGCATGCGCCTGATGGTCGGCGTCATCGCCATCGTGTTCACGCTCGACCACTGGCTGCCGCTCCGGCCCAAGACCGGCGGCGCGCGCCCGCCGGGACCGCGCGGCGCGGTGTGGGGCACGGTCGGCGCCTTCACCAGCTTCTTCGCCCATGCCGGCGGCCCACCCATCCAGGTCTACATGATGCCGCGCGGCCTGCCCAAGCGGACCTACGTGGGCACCTTCGCCCTCTATTTCTGGGCCGTGAACATGATGAAGGCGCCGGCCTACTGGGGGCTGGAGCAGTTCACGACAGAGGTGCTCGCGACCTCCCTCGTCCTCATGCCGCTCGCCCCCGTCGGCATCCGGATCGGCCTGTGGTGCCAGAACCGCCTGTCGGACAGGGTGTTCTACGGCGTCTGCTACGTCTTCCTGTTCCTGACGGGGATCAAGCTGACGTGGGACGGGGTGACCTCTATGATCGGTTAGGCTGGCGCGATCTCCGCCGGTTTCCAATTGTGCGCCTCCGCCGCCGCGTGGCGGGCCCAGGCGTACAGCGCGTCGTAGACCGCCATCCCCGCCTCCAGCATCGCCAGGTCGTCGTCGGCATAGAGCGCCGACATCCCCAGGGATGCCGCCAGCAACCCGGCGCATTCCGGCGCCAGGTCGAGATGCCCGGTGTCCGCGCCACGGACGATCAGGGCCAGGCGGTCGAGAACCGGGTCGCCAATGCCCGACCAGGCGACGAAGGCGTCGAAGCTGCACCGCTCGCCGACATGGCTGAACGCGGTATCGGGGATGTCATAGGGAATGCCGCCCGTCTCCTTGGCGACGTCGACGACGAAATCCTTGTGGACGTAGTGGAACACGGCGCCCGGATCGACGAAGCGGCGCACGAACCAGGGACAGGCGATGCGGTCGATCTTCGGCCGCTCGCGGGTCACCCAGATGCTCGGCGACGGCCGGATGGCGCGTGCGCGGGCCTCGCCCCTGATGACCAGGCCGCCGGCTTCGGCGAAATGATCGATGCCGCCTTCCAGGTAGCGGGCGTCGATGCCTGCCGCGCGCAGCGTCGCCGCAGCACTCTGGCTGAGGGCATGGCCGTGTGCGCAATAGACGACGACGGTGCGGTCCGGGGGCAGGTCGGCCGCCCAATCGGAGACCCGGGCATGGTCGCGCCACACCGCCGTGGCGATCATGGTGTCGGCGGCGTCGAATACGGCGCGCCGGCGGACGTCGATGACGACGGGGCAGCAGGCGGTGCCGATCAGATCGTCAAAATCCTCGGCGGACACGGCGGTGGGGGAAAGGGGGGTGGGTGATCCAACCATGGCTCAATCCTCTCTCGCAAGGGAGGGTCGAGCAGTGCTTGGGCGGATCGCCGCCTTGAGGACGCCGGGGGACTGCGATACCCCGACAGGATGGGGTAATCTACGCCCGTTTGCCGGCGCGGACAACGGGCATCAGTCGAAGTATTTCCCCGGGCTGACCCCCAGCGCCTTCTTGAACATGGCGATGAAGGCCGACGGGCTGTCGTAGCCGAGGTCCAGCGCCGTCGCCGTGACGCCCTGGCCGGCGGCCAAGAGTTCCAGCGCCTTGAGCAGCCGCGCCTGCTGCCGCCAGGCGCCGAAGGTCATGCCCGTCTCCTTGACGAACAGGCGGGCCAGCGTGCGCGCACTGGCGCCCGCCGTGCGGGCCCAGTCCTCCAGCCCCGCATCGAGGGCCGGGTCGTCGGCCAGTTTCTCGGCGATGCGCTTGAGGCGCGGATCCTCGGGCCAGGGCAGGTGCAGGGGGGCCTGATCGAGGACCCGGAGCTGGTCGAGGATCACCGCCATCAGCCGCCCGGCCGGGCCGCCCGTGTCGTATTCGGCGGGCAGGTCGACGGCGGCGCGGATCAGTTCGCGCAACAGCGGCGACACGGTGACGACGCAGCACGCATTGGGCAGGGTCTGGGCCGCATCGGCGCGCACCCACAGGCTGCGCATCTTCACGTCCGTCGGGAAGTCGACCCGGTGGGCCATGCCGCCGGGCACCCAGACCGCGCGTTCCGGCGGCACGACCCAGACGCCGCTTTCCGTGGTCACGGCCATGACGCCGGAAATGCCGTAGACGAGCTGCGCCCGCGGGTGCGAATGCCAGCGCGTCGCCTGGCCCGCCGGATAGTCGGTGGCGGCGGCGACCACGGGGCGCGGCACGTCCTGCAGGGCCTGCACACGGTCGACGTTGTCCTGGTGGGTCTGTTGCCGTTGCGGGCCGTCCATGGGGGGCCTCGTTTGTCCGTTTCACGATATAAATTGACAGAATGCCGCAAGACTGTCGATCCTCCTTTGAGGCACAAAGATGGAACGGCTCGGTTCCAGGCGTTCGAGGAGGGAACGGGGCCGCCTTACCCACTTGCAGAGGTCGCGACCGCAAATGGACTATTTCGACCGTCGGGGTGTCCAGTTCCTGTTCCTGAACCTGGGGCACCTGTACGACCACCTGTTCATGCTGCTGTACGCCACGGCGGTCGTCGCCATGGCCAGGGATCCCGCGTTCCAGGGGTCCTACGGTTTCCTGCTGGCGTTGTCGACGGCAAGCTTCGTCGCCTTCGGCGCAGGCTCCATCCCGGCCGGTTGGCTGGGCGACAAGTGGTCCAAGCACGGCATGCTCACGGTGTTCTTCATCGGTATCGGCACGGCCTCCATCCTGACCGGCCTGGCCACGGGACCCTACGCCGTGGCGGCCGGTCTTTTGGCGATCGGCGTGTTCGCCGCCATCTACCATCCCGTGGGTATCGCCATGGTGGCCGAGAACGCCCGGGCACTCGGCAAGGAACTGGGCATCAACGGCGTGTTCGGCAACCTGGGCGTGGCGATGGCCGCCATCGTCGCCGGCACGCTGACCGACCTTATCTCGTGGCGCGCGGCCTTCATCATCCCCGGTGTGGTCTCCATCGTCACGGGGGTCTGCTACATGGTGTTCTCGCGCAACGCGCCTGAACCGCACCACCTGGCCAAGAAGGACAAGTTCATCGGCGCCACGCGCGCCGAGGTGCGCCGCGCCATCGCCGTGGTGCTGATCGCCTCGGCGCCGGGCATGCTGATCTTCAACGCGACCACCAACGCCCTGCCCAAGGTGTTCGACGAACGCCTGGGCGACCTTGCCTCCAACCTGTCGCAGGTCGGCATGTGGACCTTCGCCGTGTTCCTCATCGCCTCGTCCGCGCAGGTCATGATGGGCATGATGCTGGACAAGTACCGGCTGAAGCCCATCTACGTCACAGCCGTGGCGTTCCAGGCGCCGGCCGTGTTCTTCGTCGCCTTCGCCTACCACATCGGCATGCTGGGCGCGGCCGCCGCCATGATGTTCGTGGTGTTCTCCATCATCCCCATCCACGACACCATCATCGCACGCTTCACCAACAGGGAATTCCGCTCGCGGGTATTCGCGCTCAAATACCTGGTCGGGCTCTGCGTCGGGGCCGCGGCACTGCCCACGGTGGGCTGGCTGCACACCAACATGGGAGGGTTCCAGACGGTGTTCCTGGTGCTGGCCGCGCTGGCGGCGTTCGAAGCGTTCGTCGTGTTCTTCCTGCCGTCGCGCGATCACCTGACCCAGGCGGAACCGTCAGTTCAGCCCGCGGAATAACGGAGATCAGAACCGGCCCGCCTTGCGGGCGCGGCGCAGGGCCTCGGCGACGCAGCGGCTGTCGGCGAGGCCCTGGTGCATGGCGCCGGGCGGCGTGAAGCCCATCAGCGCGGGCAGGTCCGAGCTGTTCGGCACCCGTTGGATTCCCAGCAACTCCATGACCGGCCCGCGGACGTCGTCGCACCGGCAATGGGCGACGGGATCGGCAATACCGTAGAGCTGGCAGTTCACCCTGACATGGGACAACTCGTCGCCGAAGCCCAGGAAGTCGGTTGCCGGGCCGACGAATCCGGCGAACTGGCAAAGCGCGTCCTTCAAGTCGACGCCCTCGCGGTCGAGGCGGTCCTGGGTTATCCCCGTCAGGTTCGTGAAATAGGGGGCGAGGCGTGGGTTGATGCGCGGCCGGACCAGGGTTTCGAAGGCCGCCAGCTCCTCCAGCCCCGGGGTATCCGCCAGCTTGACCGCGCCGATCTGGACGATCTCCATCTCCTCGCCGGGGCCCGACCAATGACGATGCCGCGAACCGTCCCAGGCGGTCCACTCCAGGTCCATGACGATGATGGCCAGGTCGTCGCCCTTCATGCGTCCGCATCCTCGGTCCGTGCTGCGCGGGTCAGGCGGTCGTTGATGGCGCGGCCGAGGCCGCTGTCCGGAATGGGCATGACGGCGATGGCGCGGGCGGGGCCCGCGTCCAGATCGTGCAGCATGGTGAACAGGTTGGCCGCCGCTTCGGTGGTATCGCCGCCGGAACTCAGGTTCATGGCGTTCCCGGGGGCGGCCGGGCCGAAGCCGAGCAGCGCCTCGCCGGGTTCCGCCGCCGCCGCGTTCAGGCGCAGCGGCTTGGCCGGCGCGTAGTGGCGCAGCAGCATGCCGGGGGAGCGCGGTCCCTCGGCGCCGGCCGTGCCGGCCTCGCCCACCGGGCCCGCGACGCGTTCGATGTCTTCCTTGGACAGGCCGCCCGGGCGCAGGATGACGGGCCGGTCGCCGGTCGCATCGACCACGGTCGATTCCACGCCCACGGGGCAGGCGCCGCCGTCCAGGATGATCGCCGGTCCGCCCTGGTCCGGGCCGGGCAGGGAGGCCGCGACGTGGACGGCGCGGGTCGGGCTCATGCGGCCCGACCGGTTGGCGCTGGGGGCGGCGATGGGCAGGCCGCTCTCCTTCAAAAGGGCCTGGCCCACGGGATGGTCGGGGGCGCGCATGGCGACGGTGTCGAGCCCCGCCGACACCAGGCGCGACAGGCGGCAGTCCGCCCGCCGGGGCAGGACCAGGGTCAGCGGACCCGGCCAGAAACGCTCCATGAGCAGCCGCCCCAGGGCCGTGATCTCGGCATGGCCGGCGGCGGCCTCGGCGTCGGGCACGTGGACGATCAGGGGGTTGAAGTCGGGGCGGCCCTTGACCGCGAAGACCCGCGCCACCGCGGCGTCGTTGGTGGCGTCGGCGCCCAGGCCGTAGACCGTTTCCGTGGGAAAGGCGACCAGACCGCCGGCCTTCAGGATATTGGCCGCGCGGGCGACGGCGGTGGAGTCCGCCGCGTCGGCGATGCGGGCGTCGGCGGCGCTATCCGTCACGTCCGATCCCCTTGCCGGTGACGATGAAGTGCGGATTTTCTAGCCCCGGCTTGCCGTAGGTCAGGGGCCGGCCGTCCGTCGTGACGACCTGGCCGCCGGCGAAGCGCACCACCGCATGGCCCGCCGCCGTGTCCCATTCCATGGTCCGGCCGAAGCGGGGATAGATGTCGGCCGCGCCCTCGGCGACGCGGCAGAACTTGAGGGAACTCCCGGCGCCGATGCGTTCGGCGACGCGGTAGCGGGCGAGGAATGCATCCGCCTCCTCGGCCCCATGAGACCGGCTGACCACGGCGGTCACGCCCGCGGCGGGGGCTACGCGGGCGGATATGGGGACCAGGGGTCCGTCGCCCGTCCGCTTGAAGGCGCCCAGGCCGGCGGCGGCCAGGAAGGTCTCGTCCAGCACCGGCAGGTGGACCACGCCCAGGACCGGCTCGCCGTTCTCGACCAGGGCGATGTTTACCGTGAACTCACCGTTGCGCTTGACGAACTCCTTGGTGCCGTCAAGCGGATCGACCAGCCAGAACACGGGCGCCTCGGGCTGGATCAGGCCCTCGGCCTCGGCCGCTTCCTCACCGACGATGGGGTGGTCGGCAGTGATCTCGCCGCGGATCGCCTCCGTGATCAGAGCTTCGGCCAGGCGGTCGGCCTGCGTTACCGGCGACGCGTCGCCCTTGGTCTCGACGTCGAAATCCGTCTCGTAAACGGTCAGAATCCGGGCGCCGGCGCGCCTGGCGATGTCTGCGACCCGCGTCAGCAGGTCCATTCCGATGTTCAGCATATGCGGTGCGCCTGATCGTGATTGCGGGAGGGCGGCAACCCCGTTTCCGGTTTGTCGCCCGGCCTCCGCCCGGAGTCAACCGACGGCGGCTCGGGCTACGACGCCTGGGCGCGCCACAGCGACGCGGATGGGGGCAGGTCTTCCGATCGGACCTCCTCGGCGACGAATCGCCGGGCCTTGAGCCCGGCCGACCAATGGTCCGCCGCCATGCCGGCCTTGCGCTTGAGGTGCTGCAGGAACGCCCGCCGGTCGGGAAGCTGCTCCCACACCGCGGGCAGGAACAGGGCCCGTTTGCCGTTGTCCTCGATGACCAGTCCGTCGACGCCGGGCCGCAAGCGGGCCAGCAGGTCGGCCTCGTCGTGGAAGGTCATCGGGGCCTGCGGGCTGAGGACCGAGATGGACAGCGAAACCTCGGGCAGTTCCGCCGCTTCCAGCTTGGGGAATCGCGGATCGCGAAAGGCGGCGGCGAAGGCGTTGGCGGCGGCGTCGGCGATGAGCGGGCGGTGCGCTTCGGGCGAGCCGATGCAGCCGCGCAACTGGCCGTTCTTCTTCAGCGTGACGAAACAGGCGCCGGTGGCGGAAAGCTCGGTGGGCGCTTTCGCCACGTCGGGCATCAGGGGCTGCCCCGTTTCCAGGCCCTGTTCGATTGACGCGGCGGCAAGACGGATGAGCGCCTCGCCGTGGCGGTCCAGCAAGGCCTTGGTGTGGCCCGCGAAATCCGTTTCGCCTTCGTCCGTATCGGTCCACGCGTGGGAATTCGGCGGCTCGATGAACAGCCAGGAGCCGTAGCCGACGACCCGGTCGCGCGGGCCCGCCGTGTCGCCGGAGTTGCGCAGGTCCACGGTCTCCACGGTCATGCCCCTGGCCTTGGCGAGGCGCAGCAGGCCGCCCACGGGAAACCGCCCGCAGGCGCCGTGGGTCGATATCCGTTCGGGGGCCAGGGCCTCGATGGCCCGGCAGGTGCGGGTGTCGATTTCGCGGGCACTGTCGTAGTCGAGATAGTGGCTGAGGTCCGACGACACGACGATCAGCGTTTCCGGCCCGCCCCACAGGCGCTCCAGCACTTCCGCCACCTCGTTCGGCGAGGCCTGGCCGACCACCAGGGGCAGCACCTTGAAGTCGTCGATCACCGACTTCAGGAACGGCAGGTGGACCTCAAGCGAATGTTCCTGGGCATGGGTGGCGTCGAACACCTGGACTTGGGGCAGGTCCCGGATGAGCGCCACCGCCTCCTTGTCGATCTGGATCGGCCCCAAGGGGGTGTCGAAGGCGTCCGCCCCCGGCAGCGCCAGGCCGTTGACGGCGACCCGGTGGCAGGGACCCAGCAGGACCACCCGCTTGATGCGCGCATGCGCCGGCTTCACCCGGGCATAGGCGCTGGCGGCCACGGCACCGGAATAGACGTAGCCCGCGTGCGGCGCGATGATCGCCTTGGGCACGGGGCCGACGGTGATCCTGGCGTCGTCCCAACAGCGGACGAGCATGGCCTGAAGGTCGCCCGGACGGTCCGGGTAGAAGGCGCCGGCGACGGCGGCGGGTCGGATGACGGTCATTGTCGCTTCGTCCTGAACTGATTGGCCTGCTGGCAAAGCCCGGCACGCATGGCCATATAAGTGGGGAAATCGCTGCGCGCCGGTTTGATGCCGGTCAATGACGACGGCATTTGCCCGTATACGCTAATATAGTCCGGCGGCCGATCGATCCCAAGAGGGCCGCCGCGCATCGAAGGTGCGATCATGACGGTCGAACACGGCCATCCCAAAGAGGATTTCTCCGGCGCCTTCCCCGGGCGCTACTGGCACAAGCTGGACGACGGCCGCATCCAGTGCGACGTCTGCCCCCGCTTCTGCAAGCTTCGCCCCGGACAGCGCGGGCTCTGCTTCGTGCGCGCCTCCGACGGCAATCAGGTGGTGCTGACGACCTACGGCCGCTCGTCCGGGTTCTGCATCGACCCCATCGAGAAGAAGCCGCTCAATCATTTCCATCCGGGCACGCCGGTCCTCAGCTTCGGCACCGCGGGCTGCAACCTGACCTGCAAGTTCTGCCAGAACTACGACATCTCCAAGTCGCGCGAGTTCGACAAGCTGCAGAGCGTCGCCACGCCCGAGATGATCGCCGAGGCCGCCGTGAAGTCCGGCTGCAGGTCCGTCGCCTATACCTACAACGATCCGGTCATCTTCCTGGAATACGCCGTCGACACGGCCAAGGAATGCCGCAAGCGGGGGATCAAGAACGTGGCCGTCACGGCGGGCTACATCACGCCAGAGGCGCGGCCCGAGTTCTTCGAACACATGGACGCCGCCAACGTCGACCTGAAGGCCTTCACCCCGGAATTCTACAGGGAGCTGTGCACCGCCGAGCTGGACCGCGTGCTGGATACCCTGAAGTACATCAAGCACGAAACGAACTGCTGGCTCGAGATCACGGACCTGGTGATCCCCGGCCGCAACGACAGCGAGGACGAACTGGACCGCATGACGACGTGGATCGTCGGCAACCTGGGCCCCGACGTGCCGGTCCACTTCACCGCCTTCCACCCCGACTGGAAGATGATGGACGTACCGCCGACGCCGCCGGAAACCCTGGTCCGCGCGCGCGAGATCGCCATGAAGAACGGCATCCGTTACGCCTATACGGGCAATGTCCACGACAAGGCGCACCAGAGCACATATTGCCACAACTGCGGCAAGCTGCTGATCGGACGCGACTGGTACGACTTGTCCGAATTCAACATCACCACCGAAGGCAACTACGTCGGCAACTGCAAGGCCTGCGGCACCGAGATTCCCGGCGTGTTCGACGGCCCGGCGGGGGACTGGGGGCGCAAGCGGGTGCCGCTGCGCGTAGGTGCTGTGGCGGGATAGTGCCCGTTGGTTTACCCCTTCAACATGCCTATCATGAGGCGTGAAGACATGGAAAAAGAGAACACTTCACAGCAGGACGCAGCGCTGTTGGGTAGCGTCGAACCTCATGCGCCGATGTTGACCGTCCCTTCGGACGATCATTTGCTCTACAAGATTATGAAAGTGGAGAATCTGCTTCGCTCTATCTCGGGCAGCTACCTTCACTTCAATCGCGTTGACGCATATGACGATGATCCAAACGACGGACGGCAAGTGCTCCTCGACCAACCGGGAAACGCCGACACGAGGTTTTTGAAACGCCCGGATTTTTCAGCGGAGAACTATTACGACCAATCGCGAGCCAGAACTTATGCCTGCTGCTTCTCGATTGAGAATTCGAACCATATCTGGCGAAACTATGCGAACGGCAGCAAGCATGGAAAGGCGTGTGTGGTCTTCAACTTCGGCAGACTGCGCTCAACACTGAACCAAATGCTGCAAACTGAAAACTCAGCCCTTGAGTACAATGGAGTTCGGTGCCGCCAAATCTTCTCAATCAATTACGGGATCGTGGAGTATGTCGATTGGAAAAATTACCGGGCTAACGCTGAGCGGCTTACAAATCCAATCAAATACACGTACCTCAAAGACGAGAAATTGTTCGGGAAGGAAAAGGAGCTACGTATCTCATTGGCTGCCTGTGGCCTTGGGCAGTTCTGTCTAAACGACGGAACGCAGATGGAGTTTCCTCCCAATCTGCAGATGTATTTTAACTTCAAAGTGGCCATCGCCGACGGCACGATTGAAAAGGTGATTCTTGCGCCAGATGCGAAGTTTGACTTGCTTCGTGATGAAATGAGTAACCTAGGTATTTTGCCTAAAGTTGTTGATTGATTTCGCATTCATATCACAGACACGCCTGCGCTCTGACGCGTGCATCGCCGCGCTGACCGTAGAGGATGCGAGAGGCTTGCGCCTGCCGAACGATTGTATACAATCCCGCCCGTATTCCATCAGATGAGCAGGTGAGGATTCCCGCCATGGCACAGCCGGCCGCCGCCAACGCCAATCGCCCCGACCACATGACCGAAACCGAATGGCAGACTCGCGTCAACCTGGCCGCGGCCTACCGCCTGGTCGACCTGTTCGGCTGGTCTGACCTTTTGGGCACCCACCTGTCGGCCCGCGTGCCCGGCCCGGACGAGCACTTCCTGATCAACCCGTTCGGCGTGCTGTTCGAGGAAATGACCGCCTCCGCCCTGATCAAGGTCGACGGGGAAGGCAACTGCCTGACCGATTCCGATTACAGCATCAACCCGGCGGCCTTCGTCATCCATTCGGCGGTGCACCTGGCCGTGCCGGAACTGACCTGCGTCATGCACACCCACACGCGGGACGGCGTCGGCGTCGCCTGCCAGGAAGATGGCATCCTGCCGATCTCGCAGCAGGCGCTGTCGATCTACGCCCATACGTCCTACCACGATTACGAGGGCCTGGCCTTCGACCTGGCCGAACGCGAGCGCCTGGTCTCCGACCTGGGCGGCAACCGGGTCATGGTGCTGCGCAACCACGGCCTGTTGACCGTCGGCAGGAGCATCGGCGAGGCCTTCATGTGGATGTACCGCGCGGAGCGGGCCTGCCGCTATCAGTTGTCGTTCCAGCAGTCCGGCGCCAAGCTGAGGCCGATCCCCCAGGCGGTCGTCGACAAGACCGTGGAACAGGGCAGGATCGCCAACTCGCCGAACGGCCACCGCCCCATCGGCCAAAAGGAATGGCCTGCGTTGCTGCGCAAGCTGGATCGCGCCAATCCCGGATACGACGTCTGACGAACCGGTGACGGACGGGCCGCGCGGCCGCGCCGCCGGGCGGAAAGCGGGTGAAACCCCTTCACGGCGGGGGACCCGAGGCCCTATATATGGGGCCTGACATTCCGTCCGGGCGCCGCCATCCGGCTTCGCCGCTTCCCGCAAAGTCCAAGGACCGTTCCATGAAAATCACCTTCGCCAATCCCGCGCTTCCCGCCCAAGGCATCGTCGTCGTCACCGCCACCGAGGGCGGCAAGCTGTCGAAAAGCGCCGAGGCGCTCGACGCCAAACTCGGCGGCGCGCTGACCCGCGCCGCCAAGGCCGGCAAGTTCAAGGGAAAGTCTGGGGAGAGCGTCGACCTGATGGCGCCGGACGGCAGGTACGAGCGCGTCCTCATGGTCGGCCTGGGCAAGGCGGAGGATATGAAGGACCTGGGCCTGCAGGAAGCGGGCGGGCGCGTCTACGCGGCGCTGTCGGGCCAGGGCGCGAACGCGACCGTGCTGGTGGACGCCATCGAGGGAACGAAGATGACCGCCGCCGACATGGCCGCCAACCTGGGCTTCGGGGCGCTGCTGCGGTCCTACCGCTTCGACAAGTACCTGACCAAGGAGCCCAAGGAGAAGAAGCCGGTCCTCAAGGGGCTCAAGGTGACGTGCGCTTCCTCGGCCAAGGCCAAGGCCGCCTTCGCCGGGATGGAGAAGGTCGCCGAGGGCGTGTTCTTCACCCGCGACCTGGTGTCCGAGCCGCCCAACGTCCTCTATCCCGCGAGCCTCGCCAAGGAATGCCAGTCCCTGAAGAAGTTGGGAGTCAAGGTCACGGTGCTGGGCGAGAAGGAGATGAGGAAGCTGGGCATGGGCGCCCTTCTTGGCGTCGGCCAGGGCAGCGACCGCGAAAGCCAGATGGTCATCATGGAATGGACCGGCGTGCCCAAGTCCAAGGGCGCCAAGGCGCAGCAGCCCGTCGCCTTCGTCGGCAAGGGCGTCACCTTCGACACCGGCGGCATCTCGCTGAAGCCGTCGGCCGGCATGGAGGACATGAAGTGGGACATGGGCGGCGCCGGCGTGGTCATCGGCCTGATGAAGGCGCTGGCCGGCCGCAAGGCCAAGGTCAACGCCGTCGGCGTGGTCGGCCTGGTCGAGAACATGCCGGGCGGCAACGCGCAGCGACCGAGCGACATCGTCACCTCCATGTCGGGCCAGACCGTCGAGGTTCTGAACACCGACGCCGAAGGCCGCCTCGTGCTGGCCGATGCGCTGTGGTACACGCAGACCAAGTACAAGCCCAAGTTCGTGGTCGACCTGGCGACCCTCACGGGCGCCATCATCGTGGCCCTCGGCAACGAGCGCGCGGGCATGTACGCCAACGACGACAAGCTGGCCGACCAGGTGTTCCAGGCCGGCGAGGCCGTGGACGAACTGGTGTGGCGCATGCCGCTGGGCAAGGCCTACGACGAACTCCTGAACTCCGACGCCGCCGACATGCAGAACATCGGCGGCCGCTGGGGCGGCTCCATCACCGCGGCGCAGTTCCTCAAGCGCTTCATCAAGGACGAAACGCCCTGGGTCCACCTGGACATCGCCGGCGTCGCCTGGTCGAAGAAGGCCAAGCCCGTGACGCCCAAGGGCGGCACCGGCTACGGCGTGCGCCTGCTCGACCGCGTCGTCGCCGATCATTACGAGACGAAATGAGGTAGGCCGAACCCGTCATTCCCACGCAGGCGGGAATCCAGCATCCCTGGACCCCCGCCTGCGCGGGGGTGACGGCGAAAGAAGGGGCGGAACAGGACGATGACGGATATCTCCTTCTACCACCTGGAACGCTCGCCGCTGGAACAGGCCCTGCCCAAGCTTCTGGAAAAGACCCTGGCCGCCGGCAAGCGGGCCCTCGTGCTCGCGTCCTCCGAGGACCGGGTGGAAAGCCTCGCCCAGGTGCTGTGGACCTACGATCCCGGCTCCTGGCTGCCCCACGGCACGGCCAGGGACGGAAATCCGGAGGATCAGCCGATCTGGCTGTCGACCGATGACGAAAGCCCCAACCACGCGACCTTCCTGTTCCTGACCGACGGCGCGACGTCCGAATGGATCGACGCCTACGAGCGCTGCTTCGAGCTGTTCGACGGTCGCGACCCGGCGGCGGTGCAGGCCGCCCGCGACCGCTGGAAAGCCTACAAGGACGCCGGCCACGACCTGTCCTACCTGCAGCAGACGCCCCAGGGCGGCTGGGAGAAGAAGGCCTGATTCATACGACGAACCCGACCGCCCGAAGAAGGCGGCGGCGACAACAAACGAACGACGGAGGATACGCATGACCAACCCGCGCTGGGTCAACCGGCCCGAGGGCTCCAACTGGGGCGATTTCGGCCCCGACGACGAGAAGGGCCGCATGAACCTGCTGACGCCCGAGGTCGTCCTGAAGGGGATCACCGAGGTCAAGGAGGGCCTGACCTTCTGCCTGTCCATGCCGCTGGACCTGCCGGGCGGCAATTCCGTGAACCCGAAGCGCCACCCGCCCGTCCTGCACCCGACCAAGCAGGACGGCGCGGACTACTACAACTTCGTGTGGGACCGCCATTCGCGACCCGGCTCGACCGACGTCAGCGCCGACGACCTGGTGGTTCTGCATACCCAGTATTCGACGCAATGGGACAGCCTCGCCCACTTCGGCCAGCTGTTCGACGCCGACGGCGACGGCGTGGCCGAGCCCTGCTACTACAACGGCTGGCGCGCAAGTTCGGACGTGCCCGATCCCGACTCTGACCATGTGGTCAAGACACCACGCCTGGGCATCGAGAACATGGCCGAAAGCTGCGTCCAGGGGCGCGGCGTGCTGGTCGACCTCCACGGCCATTTCGGCGACGAGCGCGTGGCCGTGAACCACGCCATGCTGATGGAGGTGATGGAGAAGGACGGCGTCACCGTGGAGGCGGGCGACATGCTGCTGCTCCACACCGGCTGGGACGACATGATCCTGTCCATGGGCGGCGAACCCGACGCGAAAAAGCTGCATTCGAGCTGCGCGGTGCTCGACGGCTGGGACGACAACCTGATCCAATGGATCACGGACTCCGGCATCACCGTCCTGGTGTCCGACAACATGGCGGTCGAGAACACGCACTATGCGGGCCATCCCGAGGGCGACAACTGCCGCCTGCCGATCCATCGTCACTGCCTGTTCAAGATCGGCGTGCACCTGGGCGAGATCTGGTACCTGTCGGAGCTGAAGCGGGCGCTGAAGGAGCGCGGCCGCTCGCGCTTCCTGCTGACGGCGCCGCCGCTGCGGCTGCCGGGCGGTGTCGGCTCGCCGGCGACGCCGGTGGCGACCATCTGACGGGGCGCGCCATGGAAAAGCTCAAGGTCCATCGCATCGACTGGGCGCCGGACGCCAAGGGGCCGCTCGACGGCATCCGCGTCGTCGACCTGTCGCGCCTGGTCTGCGGCAACCTGCTGACCGTCAGCCTGGCCGACATGGGCGCCGAGGTCATCAAGATCGAACCCCTGGGCAAGGGCGACACCCTGCGCGCCTGGGGCGACGGCGGCGTTCAGAGCAACTGGAAGGTCTACGGCCGCAACAAGAAAAGCCTGGCGCTCGACCTGCGCCGGCCGGACTCCATCGAGATCGTCAGGAAGCTGGCCGCGACGGCGCAGATCTTCGTCGAGGGTTTCCGCCCCGGCCGGCTCGAGGAAATGGGCCTGGGGCCCGACGTGCTGCACGGACTGAACCCCAAGCTGGTGATCGTGCGCATCTCGGGCTACGGGCAGACGGGTCCCTACAAGGACCGGCCGGGTTTCGGCTCGGTCATCGAAAGTCTGTCCGGGTTCGCCTCGCGCAACGGCTTCCCGGACCGCGAGCCGGTGCTGCCGCCGTTCGCGCTGGCCGATTCCGTTGCGGCGCTTCAGGGCGCCTTCGCCGCGATGGTGGCGCTGCGCGAGGCCGAACGGGACGGTGGCCCGGATGGACCAGGAAGAGGACAGGTGGTCGACCTGCCGCTCTTGGAACCGCTCTACTCCATCCTGGGGCCCGAGGCCCTGGCCTACAAGCTGACCGGCCGCGTGCGCCGGCGCTGCGGCAGTGCTTCGCACACGGCGTCGCCGCGCAACGTCTACGAGACCAGGGACGGCAAGTTCGTCGGCATGTCGGCCTCGATCCAGACCATGGCCGAGCGCGTGTTCCGCATGATCGGGCGCGAGGACATGATCGCCGACCCGCGCTACGATTCGAACCGCACCCGTATGCAACACCGGGAAGAGGTGGACGCCGCCGTCGGCGGCTGGATCAAGACCAAGACCCTGGCCGAGGTGCTGGAAATCTTCGAGCGGTCGAGCATCACCGCGTCCGCCGTCTACGAGCAGCCGGACATCCTGAACGACCCTCATTTCATCGAGCGCGAGGTCGTGGTCGAACTGCCCGACGACGATGTCGAGGGCCTGCCCATGCACAACATTCCGGTGCGTCTTTCGCGGACGCCGGGGGCCATCCGCACGCCGGCCCCGGCCATCGGCGAACATTCCGCGGCGCTGCTCGAGGACCTGGGCTACACGGCCGAACAGATCGAACAACTAAAGGAAAAGGGAGTGGTCGAAGGATGACCGGCAGAAAGACCCAGAATTCGGAGCCGCCCATCGTCTGGCGGTCGCTGCTCTACGTGCCCGGGAACAATGAAAAATTCATCGCCAAGGCCCACACCCGGGGCGCCGACGCCATCATCCTGGACCTGGAGGACAGCGTGCCCGAGCACGCGCGCCAGACCGCGCGCGACATGCTGGCCGACGCGGTCACGTCGGTCAGCCAGTCGGGCGCCGATCCGGTGGTGCGCATCAACCGGCCGCTGCGCCATATGGTGAAGGACGTGGAGGCGGCGGTGCAGGCGGGGGCGCGCGCCCTGTTCGTCACCAAGGTCGACGGCGCCGGGCACCTGAAGCTGGTCGCCGAACTGGTCGAAGAGGTGGAGCGCGAGACAGGCCGCCCCCACGGCTCGGTCAAGCTGGCCGCCATGGTGGAGACGGCGGACGCCTATTTCCGCGCCCATGCCGTGGCGCGCGCCACCGGCCGTCTGATCGGCTTGAACCTGGGCGGCGAGGACTTCGCCATGGACGTCGGCATGGTGCCCGACACGGACACCCTGCTGGTGCCCAAGCAGACCGTGATGATCGCCGCCAAGGCGGCGGGCCTGATGGCCATGGGCTTCATCGGCACGGTCGCCGATTACACCGACACCGAGGGCTTCCGCGCCGCCGTCAGAAAATCACGGAAATTCGGTTTCGATTGCGCCAGCGTCATCCATCCCTCGGGCATTCCCATCCTGAACGAGGAGTTCACGCCCGGCGAGGACGAGATCGATCACGCACGCCGCGTGATCGAGGCCTATGACGCCGCGCGTCTGGCCGGGCGAGGCGCGATCACCGTCGACGGCAAGATGATCGACGTGCCGGTGGTGATCAGGGCCGAACGCCTGGTCGCGCGTTACGAGGAGATCAGGGCCAAGGACGCGTTGAAAGCCGGCTAAGGCAAGACGCGGGACGCGGGATCAGACCATCCCCGCCGTGGCGGCCATCACCTGGTTGCTGCCGCGCCAGATCATCTCCAGCGCCACGTAGGCGACCACCGCCAGGCCCGCGTAGGCCAGCCACTTGTGGCGCTCCAGGAGCGACGCCACCCAGTTGGCGGCGAAGGCCATCAAGAGGATCGACAGGACCAGGCCGAACACCAGCATCCCGGGCGCCTCGTGGGCCGCGCCGGCGACGGCCAGCACGTTGTCCAGCGACATGGTGACGTCGGCGATGACGATGGAGGTTACGGCGCTGCGCAGGGTCTTGCCTTCGCCCGGTTCTCCCTCGGCCTCGGGGTCCGGCATCTCCAGGTTGCCCGCGCGGATTTCCTGCCACATCTTGAAGGCGACCCACAGCAGCAGCAGGCCGCCGGCCAGCGTCAGGCCGATGATCGAGAGCAGCTGATAGGTCACGGAGGCGAAGGCGATGCGCAGCACCGTCGCTGCGACGATGCCGATGGCGATGGCCTTGCGCCTAAGCTTGACGGGCAGGCCCGCCGCCGCCATGCCGATGATGATGGCGTTGTCGCCGGACATCACCAGGTCGATGAAGACGATCGAGGCGAAGGCCTTGAAGTTGAAGGTGAGGAGGGGGGCGAGGAATTCCAAGGTGGGTGTCTTTCGCGCGGGCGGAGTGGGCGGGCGGGCACGGCAAAGCCGGGGCGCGGCCCATATATGGCAGGTCCGGGCGGGATGATAAATGATTTGCGCGCCGCACCCGGCGCGTGGCGTCAGCTCTCGGCGCGGCGTCGCTTGACCAAGGCCTGATGGCCCTTTTTGCCCTTGGCCGTGACCTCGGCGCGCCGTGCCGCGGCTTCCTTGGACTCCTTGGTCTCTTCGCGAATCTGCTCGCGCAGCTTCTTGTGCTTGGCATATTTCCGTTTGGCGACCAGCTCCCGATAAGCCTTCTTGTTCTTGGAAATCTTCGACCAGAAGATGACCTGGGTCATTACCGAGCCGATGAACCACAGCACAGGCATGGACAGCATGGTGGTTACCCAGAAGATGATCTGGATGGCGTCGACCCGCCCGGTCACGTGCATGTGGTAATAGAAGATCACCGCGATCAGGCAGATCTCGTAGAACAACAGGATGCGGAAGCCGTTGGTTTCCTGGAAGGCGATGGGCTTCAACGGACCGCCGAACGCCTTGAAGATGCTGGACAACATGCCGCCGATGATGCTCGACAGCAATAGCACCAGACAGGTCGCGGCGACCAAGTCCGTGTCCTTCGTGAATTTGAAGAACGTCAGCAGTGGATCGAGATAGCCCAACCATCCTCTCCTTGCCCAAAGGACACCCTACCCAAGGCGGGTAGATTCTATGATTCTTTGGTTAAGAGTTCACTTATAAAACGGATCGGCATGCACGGAATTCGGATTATTCCGCCGAAACCCGTGTAAATACACGTAAATTGTTTACTTCGACTTTCGGAACACTCGATCGCTACCGGCGTCGGCCGGCCTCTTGTGGGCGGCGGTTCGGCGCAGCAAAAGAGAGAATCCGGCGAACCCGGCGCCCGCCAGGGCCAGTCCCGACATGGCCGTGAAGGCACCGCCGCCCAGCGCCGCGAACAACAGGCCGGCCGCGTACGATGCCGCGCTCATGCCCAGGCCCAGGGTCATGGCGAACAGGCTTTGCGCGGAGGCCGACAGCGACGCCTCGACCCGTTCCGCGATCAGATGGATGATGCCCAGGTGCGTGGCGCCGAAACTGAGCCCGTGCAGGGCTTGCAGCAGGACCAGCCATTCCAGGTCCGTGGTCGCGGCCGTGCCGGCCCAGCGCACCAGGGCCGCGGCGGCGCCGACCACGATCATGTTGAAGGCGCCGATGCGGCGCACCGCGGCGGCGGCAAAGGTGAACAGGATGATCTCGGCGATCACGCCTTCGGCCCACAGGGCGCCGATGACGTCGGCGCCGTGGCCCGCCGCCAGCCAGTGGATGGAGCCGAAATTATAGTAGACGGCGTGGGAGGCCTGGATACAGGTCGCCGCCGTCATGGCCGCCAGCAGGCCCGGCCGGCGCATGAGGTCGCGGAACGGCCGGCTGTCGCCGTCGGCGGCGGGGGTCCGCGTGTCCGGCAGGGCGAGGGCGGAGAGGAACGCCAGCGTCGCCGCGGCGAGGATCGACCAGTGTATCCAGTCCGTCGGCGCGCCGGTCAGGACCAGGCCCATGCCCCAGGCGCCGATGATGAAGGTGATGGAGCCCCACAGCCGCACCCGCCCGTAGTCGAAGGGCACGCGCTCGCGGGTCAGCATGGTCAGGCTTTCCATCAGGGGCAGGACCGGCCCGCGGCAGGCGAAGAACAGGAGCGTCACCAAGGCGATCGACCAGAACCCCTCGGTCCAACGGAACGCAAGGAAGGCCAGCGCGCCGAACAGGCTGAGCAACACCAGAATGCGCTTGCGTTCGCCCGTACGGTCGGCGGCGCGGGCGAAGTGCGGCGTGACGGCCAGGCGGGCCAGGGTGCCCAGGGCGAAAATCAGGCCGATCTCTTCCGCCGCCAGGCCCTTGTCCTTCAGCCACAGCGGCCAGAACGGCCCCATGATGCCAAGGGCTAGGAATATCCCGCCGTAGAACAGGGCGAGGCGCAGAGGGGCCAGGCGCGGCGCGTGCCCCGTCATGGCGTCCGGGGTCATGGCGGCGTTGCCGCCGGTCCGTTCGCGGCCAGCCTGCGCAGATAGTCAAGTCCCTTGACGGCGCGGGTGCCGTACCAGGACAGCATCTCCCCGTCCACCGCCATGGCCTTGGCGGCGTGCGCGGGAAACGCGGCGCGGAATTCGTCCAGGTGTTCGTCCTTGAAGGGAAAGGGTTCCGACGAGAACAGGACCAGGTCGACGCCCTCCAACAGGTCGTCGGTCAGGTCCAGTTCGGGATAGCGCGCGCCGCCGCCGACTTCCCAGGTGCGCCAGCCGATCAGCCCGAGGAAGCGCGAGATGTAGGTGTCTCGTCCCACGGTCATCCAGGGCGCCTTCCAGATCAGGTAGAGGACCCTGGCTTCCGCCCGGGGCCGCGCCGCGGCAAGGGACGCCAGGCCGTCCTCGAACCGCCGCGCCAACGCCTCGGCCGCATCCCCGCGTCCGAACACATCGCCCAACAGGCGGATCACGGGACCGTTGTCGGCGGGTTCGACGGGATGCGTCACCACCGGCACGATGTCGCGCGCCGCCATCTCGTCGGCCATCTCTTTCGGATTTTCATCGACGTTGAGGACCGCATGGGTGGGTTTGGCGGCCTCTACCTTGCGCCAGTTCACCCGCTTGGTGCCGCCGACGCTTTTGACGCCTTCGACCGTGTCGGCCGGATGGATGCAGAAGGCCGTGCGCCCGACAAGGTTGCCGGCCAGGCCCAATTCGAACAGGGTCTCCGTCAAGGACGGCACCAGGGACAGGATGCGGGCGTCGGGTGCCGTGTCGTGACGCCGTCCCGTCCAGTCGGTCAGGCGCGGTGCGGCGGAGACATGGGCGGTCGGGGCCGGCGGGGTCATGACGCCTCGTCCAGGGTCTCGTCTATGGCTTCCTGCGCGCTCAACCAGGCCTGCTCCGTCTCGGCCAGGCTGTCCTTGGCCCGCTTGTGGGCGACCTGCAGGTCCATCAGCTTGGCTGTCGGGCCGTTGTAGACCTCGGGCGCGGCAAGCCTGGCCTCCAGCGCCGCGACCTCCTGGGCCAGCTTTTCCATCTTCTTCTCGGCGTCCTGGACCGCGCGGCGCAGCGCCGACGTCTCCTCGCGCCGGCGCGCGCGCTCGCGACGCAGTTCCTTCTTGTCGACCGCGGCCACGCCGTCGCCGTCCCTGGCCGCGCGGGCGTCCCGGCGAGCCTCGCGGCGCTGTTCCATCAACAGGCCGGCATAGGCCTCCAGATCGCCGTCGAAGGGCTTGCAGCCGCCGTCGGCGACCAGCCACAGGCGGTCGCAGACAAGGTCGATCAGGTGCGCGTCGTGGGTCACCAGGACAATGGCCCCGTCGTATTCGTTGAGCGCCTGGACCAGGGCCTCGCGGGCGTCCACGTCCAGGTGGTTGGTCGGCTCGTCGAGGAACAGGATGTGCGGTGCCTCGGTGCTCATCAGGGCGAACAGGAGACGCGCCTTCTCGCCGCCCGACAGCACCTCGACCTTGCTGTTGGCCAGGTCGCCGGAAAACCCGAAGCGGCCCAGGTGGGCGCGCACCTTGGTCTCCGTCGCCATGGGCATGATGCGGGCCATGTGCTGGAACGGGGAATCGTTCAGGCGCAGTTCTTCCTGCTGGTGCTGGGCGAAATAGCCGACCTTCAGCTTGGACGACTTGGTGACCTTGCCGGCCAGCGGCTTCAGACGGTCGGCCAGCATCTTGATGAGGGTCGACTTGCCGTTGCCGTTGGCGCCGATAAGGCCGATTCGATCGTCCATGTCGATGCGCAGGTCCAGGTTCTTCAGGACCGGTTCCGTACCGTAGCCGACGCTGACACCGTCGAGCGCGATCAGCGGCGGCGACAGGGGATCGGGATCGGGAAAGTTGAAGGTGGTCGTCTTGTCCTCGACCACCGTGGCGATGGGTTCCATGCGGGCCAGCATCTTCATGCGGCTCTGCGCCTGGCGAGCCTTGGTCGCCTTGGCGCGGAAACGGTCGACGAAGGCCTGGATGCGGCGCTTCTCCGAAAGCTGCTTGGCCTGCAGCTTGGATTGCTGGGCCTGGCGTTCGCGCCGTGTGCGCTCGAACCGGTCGTAGTTGCCGACGTAGCGGGTCAGCTTGCGTTCCGACAGGTGGGCGATTTCGTCGACGACCTTGTTCAACAGCGTGCGGTCGTGGCTGATGACCAGCAGCGTGCCCGGCCAGGACGCCAGATAGGTTTCCAGCCACAGGGCCGCTTCCAGGTCCAGGTGGTTGGTCGGCTCGTCCAGCAGCAGGAAATCGGGCCGCGAAAACAGTGTCGCCGCCAGCGCCACGCGCATGCGCCAGCCGCCGGAGAACTCGCCGCATGGGCGTGCCTGGGCCGCTTCGTCAAAGCCCAGGCCGGCCAGGATGCGCGCCGCGCGGGCGGGCGCGGTCTGGGCGTCGATGTCGGCCAGACGGTTGTGGATGTCGGCGATGCGGGACGGGTCCTTGGCCGTTTCGGCTTCGGCCTGAAGGGCGCTGCGTTCCGTATCGGCGGCCAGTACCGTGTCGAGCAGGCTGGCCGCTCCGGAAGGCGCCTCCTGCGCCACGGTGCCGATGCGCGCACTGGGGCGCACGCGCACCGCGCCCTCGTCCGGATGCGCGTCGCCAAGGATCATGCGGAACAGGGTCGTCTTGCCGGTCCCGTTGCGTCCGACCAGGCCCATCTTGCGTCCCTGGGGCAGGTGCAGGGTGGCCTTTTCGAACAGCACGCGGCCGCCCAGGCGGAAGGTCATGTCGTTGACGTGCAGCATAGGCGGGGTGATAGCACGGGCCGCGCGCGGTGGAAACGCTCCCTTGAACGGCGTGCGGCGGATGCAGGAAGGACCTCTGGGGAAATAAAATGCCGGGCCGCGGTTGGTGGGGGGAGGAGGAGCCGCGGCCCGGCACGTACCGAAAGACGTGACTATGGGGGGAGAGGAGGATCAGCCTTCCGGTAAACTGTGGAACGGCTTCGCGAAGGGGCGCCTATCGTGCGGAACGCGCCCGAACTCAACACCGTTCCTATACAGTAATTTCGGCTTTAATCACGTTTTCGTCAATAAGTCTAAAGGCTAGGTCGAACAATACCTTCATGGGGTTAGTGCGTGACGTGCCGGTCGGGAGTCCGCCCGGTTTATTGGGTGAAAATCAGACTGATTCCGCCGGTTTTTCCGGCGGGCTGGTGTGCGGCGGGGCGTCCACGCGACGATTTAAATGATCTGTTTTTTAGATTTTAATCCGTTGATTGAATCGATTTAAACGATTAAATCGACCCCATGAGCACTCACATCCCGACCCTGCGCCAACTGCAGTATCTCATCGCCGTCGCCGAAGAAGGCCACTTCGGGCGCGCCGCCCAGCGCTGTTTCGTAACTCAGTCGACGCTCAGCGCCGGCATCCAGGAACTCGAATCGATCCTTGGCGTCACCGTCATCGAGCGCACCAAACGCCGGGTCGTCGTCACGCCGTTGGGTCTGGAACTGGTCGCCCGCGCGCGCCGTGTCCTGGCCGAGGTCGAAGATATGACCGTCACCGCCAAGGCGAGCACCCGGCCGCTGACCGGGTTGCTGCGCCTGGGCGCCATTCCCACCATCGGTCCCTACGTCCTGCCCAAGGTGCTGCCGCCGCTGCGGGCGTCCTACCCCGAACTGCGCCTGTTCCTGCGCGAGGACCGCACGGCGCGCCTGGTCGATCAACTGGTCGGCGGCGACCTCGACGCGGCGCTGATCGCGCTGCCCTACGACACGGCGGACCTGGAGGACATGGTGCTGGCCGACGATCCGTTCTGGCTGGCTCTGCCGCCGGACCACCCCCTGGCCGGGGGCAACGGCCCGGTGGCGGCCGATTTGGTGGATACCGAGGACCTGCTGCTGCTGGAGGACGGGCATTGCCTGCGCGACCACGCGCTCGCCGCCTGCCGCCGCCAGCCGGCCCCCGGCCGCTCGGGCGCGTTTCAGGCGACCAGCCTCTATACCCTGGTTGAGCTGGTGGCCGGCGGATTCGGCACCACGCTGCTGCCCGACGTGGCCTTGAAATCGGACCACGTGCGCACTGCCGACGTCGCGTTGCGGCCCCTTTCGGGCGGCGCGGGACGCCAGATCGCCCTGGCCTGGCGGCGAAACTCGGCGCGCCGGTCCGAATACAAGCTTTTGGGCCAATTCCTTAAGAATCAACTGTATCCGGGTATCGGGCGCTAGACGGCCGCCGCCCGCGCGAACTTGTTACCGCCGTTTTCCTTGCATGGCGAAGCGGGACGGACTATAACCCGCGCCGTTTCCGGGACGCCCCGTTGGGCGGACCCGTATTCCGGACGCCGACAACCCGGCCCAAGGATGCCGCGGGCGACCAGACAAAACATTACCAACATAAAAAACCAGCCGAACGAACAACCATACAAGGGGATCGACCATGGCTCTTGAGCGTACGCTCTCCATCATTAAACCCGACGCGACCCGCCGCAACCTGACCGGCAAGATCAATGCCCGGTTCGAGGACGCGGGCCTGCGCATCGTTGCTCAGCGCCGCGTCCGCCTGACCAAGGAACAGGCGGAAGGCTTCTACGACGTGCACCGTGAACGGGCGTTCTTCAACGACCTGGTCGCCTTCATGACCTCGGGTCCCGTGGTGGTTCAGGTTCTGGAAGGCGACAATGCCGTCGCCCGCAACCGCGAGATCATGGGCGCCACCAATCCGGCCAACGCCGACGAGGGCACCATCCGCAAGGACTTCGCCGAAAGCATCGAGGCGAACTCGGTCCACGGTTCCGACTCGGCGGACAACGCGGCCAAGGAAATCCGCTACTTCTTCAGCGAGATCGATATCGTCGGCTAACCCACCGGGTTAACCAGACAGCCTTGCTGAGCGACCGCGCCGTCGATGACGGCGCGGTCGTTTTCGTCGATGGCGACGCGTCCCTCGGCGATCAGGCGCACGGCCAGCGGGTAGATGTCGTGCTCACGCTCCAGCACCCGGGCGGCCAGGACGTCGGGCGTGTCGCCGGGCAGCACGGGCACCACCGCCTGCACGATGATCGGGCCCGTATCCATTTCCTTGCGCACGTAATGCACGGTGCAGCCGGCGAACCGGGCACCGCGCGCCAGCACCCGTTCCTGCACGTCCAGGCCCTTGAAAGCCGGCAGCAGCGACGGGTGGATATTGATCATGCGATCGCGCCAGTGGTCGACGAATTCGTCCGACAGCAGGCGCATGAAGCCGGCCAGACAGACCATCTCCGTTTCCGCCGTTTCCATGGCCTTGGTCATTTCGCGGTCGAACGAGGTGCGGTCGGCGAATTCCTTGTGGTCGATAACGCGGGTCGGGATGCCCGCCGTGGCGGCGCGCGCCAACCCCTGTGCGTCCGGCCGGTTGGATAGTACCAGGATGATCTCGGCCGGATAGGCGGGGTCGGCGCAGGCGTCGATCAGGGCCTGCAGGTTGGAGCCCCGCCCGGAAATCATGACGGCGAGCTTCAGGCGGCTCATGCCGCGCCCCAGGCCTCGTCCAGATGCCCGACCCGGACCTGTTCCCCACCCGCAGCCTTAACGACGCGCCCGACGGACTGTACGTCCTCGCCAGCATCGCGGAACAGGGCCTCGATCCGCCGGGCCTCGGCCTCGGCGATGATCACCGCCATGCCGACGCCGCAGTTGAAGGTGCGCAGCATCTCCTTGGGCGCGACGCCGCCGGCCTTGCGCAGCCAGCCGAACACGGGCGGCAGGGGCCAAGTGCGGGCGTCCAATTCCACGCCCAGATCGTCGGGCAGGACGCGGGGGATGTTCTCCAGCAGGCCGCCGCCGGTGATGTGGGCGAGGGCCTTGACGCCGCCCTGACGGATGGCGGCGAGGCACGGCTTCACGTAGATGCGCGTCGGCGCCAGCAGGGCCTCGGCCAGGGTGGCTCCGTCCTGGAACGGCGCCGGGTCGGCGTAATCGATACCCGCCCGCTCGGCCACCTTGCGGACCAGGGAGAAGCCGTTGGAATGAACGCCCGAGGACGCCAACGCCAGCACCAGGTCGCCTTCGGCGACATCCATGCCGGTCAGTTCCCGGCCGCGTTCCACGGCGCCCACGGCAAAACCTGCCAGGTCGTAATCGCCGGCCGCGTACATGCCGGGCATTTCCGCCGTCTCGCCGCCGATCAGGGCGCAGCCGGCCTGGCGGCATCCCTCGGCGACCCCGGCGACGACCTTGGCCGCGGCCTCGGGCGCCAGTTTGCCGGTCGCGAAATAGTCGAGGAAGAACAGGGGCTCCGCCCCCTGGACCACCAGGTCGTTGACACACATGGCGACCAGGTCGACGCCGACGCCGTCGTGACGGCCGGCGTCGATGGCGATCCTCAGCTTGGTGCCCACGCCGTCCGTCGCGGCGACCAGGACCGGGTCGTTGTATCCCGCCGCGCGCGGGTCGAAGAACCCGCCGAATCCGCCGAGCCCACCCATGACGCCCGGGCGGTTGGTCGACTTGGCCATCGGGCCGATGGCGTCCACCAGCGCGTTGCCGGCGTCGATGTCGACGCCTGCGTCGCGGTAGCTGAGCCCCGCGCCGTGCTTTTCCGTGTCGCTAATCCCTTCCTCCCTCGGTCGGGTGTGCTAGATTACGCGCCATGCGGGCCCGGCTGGACATGCGGTGCGGCCCGATGGCGTCGATGGAGGCGAAGATACTTAATCCCCGCCGGTTTGCAACGGACGATTGGCGCGCGGGCAGAGGTCCGTGGGCGGCTTGCGCGCTTGCCGTGGCGGTCCTGGTGCTGTCGCTGGCGCCCGGTCCGGCCCGGGCGCAGATCGCCAATCCATACGAGGTCAAAGGCGTCGACGTCGACGTCACGGCGGAAACGGCCTCGGACGCCCGTGCGCAGGCGCTGCGCGAGGGCCAGCAGCGCGCCATGGCGATCCTGTTGGAGCGCATGACCCTGAAGTCGGACCACGCGCGCCTGCCGGGCCTGTCGCCCGAGGAGATCACCGAATACATCCAGGACTTCTCCGTCGCCGAGGAAAAGACCTCGGCCGTGCGCTACCTGGCCAAGCTGAACTATCGGTTCCGCCCGTCGGAAGTACGCGAACTTCTGCGCGCCTTCAACATCCCCTTTGCCGAGACGCCGTCCAAGCCGGTGCTGGTTTTGCCCGTGCTGCGCCGCGCCGGGGCGCTTCTGCTGTGGGACGATCCCAACCCTTGGCGCGCCGCCTGGCAGCAGCGTTCCTCGCAGGTCAGTCTGGTGCCGACGATCCTGCCCCTGGGCGATCTTGCCGACGTCGCCGCCATCGGCGTCGATCAGGTGGTCGCCGGCGACCGGCAGCGCCTGCAGGCCATGGCCAGGCGCTACGAGGCGGGCAGCGTCGTTGTCGCTTTCGCCTCCATCCGTCACGATCCGGCGCGCTCGCTGTGGGTGCTGGACGTGACCATGACCCGCTACAACGTGACCATCGATCCCCAGACGACCGTGGTGACCTACGTTTCCGAGTTCGGCGAGACGGCGGATTCGCTGTTGGCCCGCGCCGCCAAGCAGGTCACGCAACTGATCGAGGACAACTGGAAGCGCGACAACCTGCTGCAGTCCGCGCGCCAGGAAGCGATCGCCGTGCGGATTCCCATCGGCGGCCTGCGCGACTGGCTGGACATGAGGAAGCGCATCGGATCCGTGGCCGTGATCCGCGAGACGGAACTGGTGCAGCTTTCCCGCGCGGAGGCCCAGGTCATCCTGCATTACATCGGCGACGTGGGGCAGCTCATCATCGCGCTGGAGCAGGCCGATCTGGCCCTGCGCGGACAGGGCGACGTGTGGACGCTGGAACAACTGCGCGGCGGGAAGAAGGCGGGATGACCCGCGAAGCACGCATGGCCTACTGGCTGGCGGGCCTGGTGGTCGCGGGAGTCCTCATCCACCTGCTGAGCGCCATTCTGCTGCCTTTCGTCGCCGGCATGGCGGTCGCCTATTTTCTGGACCCGGTCGCCGACCGGCTGGAACAAAAGGGCTGTTCCCGCGCGCTTGCGACGACAATCATCACGGTCGCCTTCTTCGCCGCGGTGATCGGCGTGATCTCGGTGCTGCTGCCCTTGCTGCAGCAACAGGTGGTCGGGCTGATCAAGTTGGCGCCCGAAGTGTTCGCCCGCTTTCGCGCCTGGGTCGAGCCGTTCCTGGCCGATCTGCAGCTTCACCTGCCGGCAACGGACAGCCAGGAACTGCGCGACGCCGCGGGCAAGTACGGCTCCAAGGTGATCCAATGGGCGACCAACCTGCTGGCCGAGATCTGGAGCGGCGGGCTCGCCTTCCTCAACGTCCTGTCTCTGGTGCTGATCACGCCGATCGTGTCGTTCTACCTGTTGCGCGAGTGGGACGAGATCGTCGCCTGGGTCGATTCCTATCTGCCGCGCGACGCCGCCCCGGAAATCCGCGAGCAGGCCCGCCGGATCGACGAGACGATGGCCGGGTTCATCCGCGGCCAGGCCAGCGTGTGCCTGACGCTCGCGGTGCTCTACGGCATCGGGTTGACGGTGGTCGGTCTCAATTCGGGACTGCTGGTCGGCATCGCCGCGGGGGCGGTGTCCTTCGTGCCCTATTTCGGCGCGGCCTCGGGGATGATCGTCGGCCTCGCCATCGCCTTCTTCCAGTTCGGTCTCGAAAACTGGGGTCATATCGCCGCCGTCGCCGGCGTGTTCCTGCTGGGTCAGACCCTGGAAAGCTATGTCTTGACGCCGCGCTTCGTCGGCGACCGGGTGGGCCTGCACCCCTTGTGGATCATCTTCGCGCTGATGGCGGGGGGCGCCCTGTTCGGTTTCACGGGCGTGCTGCTGGCCGTGCCGGCGGCGGCCGTCATCGGCGTGCTGATCCGCTATGTTCTGGGCCGCTACAAGAAAAGCCGATTG
>Ga0210019_1000836_pt1 | contig 36110 bp, 34 predicted proteins | sample CryGeyCG2114_020_2_FD_183969 | JGI IMG/M metagenome (GOLD analysis project Ga0210019, IMG submission 183969) | Groundwater microbial communities from aquifer - Crystal Geyser CG11_big_fil_rev_8/21/14_0.20 (SPAdes) (version 2) | ecosystem: Environmental > Aquatic > Deep subsurface > Groundwater ...
ATGATCCCCATGAGGGTCACCGCCAGCAATCCGGACTCCGGCTGAAAGAAATTGGAGAGGGAGAGAGCCGCGACCACCGCCATCAGGGTCACGGTGCTCTGCAGGAAGTCCGGCACCCACCGCCGTTTGAGCAGCGCGATCATCAGCCAGGCGCCGACGGCGCCGGTCACCCCGCCGACGATCATCGAACGGATGATCCCGGAGGCGATTATCGGGGCGGCCGCCCGCACCCCGCCCACCAGCACCACCTCCAGCATCAGCACCGCCAGCAGCGCTCCGATCGGGTCGATCAGGATGCTCTCCCAGCGGAGGGCCGAACCGGCCGGCCCCTTGGGCCGGACCAGCCGGAGGATCGGGATCATCACGGTCGGGCCGCTCAGCACCAGGACCGCCCCCAGCAGCAGCGCTCCGCCGGGCGTCATGCTGAAGAGCCAGTGGGCCAGTGCCGCTCCGCTCAGCCAAGTCACGACCGTTCCGATCGTGATCAGGTTCCGGACGATTGCCCCGATCTGCCTGAGTTCCCGGACCCGGAGGTTAAACCCCCCCTCGAACAGGATCAGGGCGACCGGGATGGAGATGATCGGCAGCAGCCGGTCGTCAATCAGGGCATCCGGTTTCAGGAAGCCGGTCAGGGGGCCGGCGACGGATCCGAAGAGGAGGAAGAGGATGATCGAGGGGAGCTTCAGCCGCCAGGAAAGCCACTCCGCGCCGATCCCCAGCAGGATGATCGCCGAAAGAACCGCCAGCGGATCGTTCAGCACGGGCGGATTTGCTGCGGCCCCACCGGCGTCAAAGTCCCATGGCGTCGGCGACGCGGTCGCATGTCAGGTCGAATGTCAGGGTTTCTCCGGGGCGCAGCAGGACCCGCACCGGTTCCCGGGCGATCAGGTCTCCTTTGCGGGCGGTCAGATACATGTAGAGGTTTTTCTCGACCTCCCAGCCATAGGCCTCCAGTTCTTGGCGGGCCGCGTCCAGATCGATCCGGGGTTCTTCCAGATCGAGGATCGCGCTGAGCTGCCACTCCCCCTCCTCCACCTCGTTGAACTGGAAGGTGGTTTGCGTGATCGGAGTTTCTCCGATTGAGACCCTTGTGAATCGGACCGGCAGCGTATGGCCGAACCGGTTCAGCAGGATGTACAGCCGGCCGGACCGGCCCGGCGGGAAGGAAACGGTTCCCCGAACGGTCCCGGTCCCCTCGGGGGCCGGCGGGACGGTCGTCAGCGTGATTTTCGGGCCGCTCTTCCAAGTTTCCGAATCGATCCGCCAGGTTCCCTCTTCCCGGACCATTCGGACCTCCCCGCGGCCCCGGCCCATGGGGCCGGTCCCTTCCGCGATGAGCAGGGCCTCCTCTCCGTTGATCTGTTCGTCGACGATGACCGGATCCCGGGTCAGGATCATATCCCGAAAGGCATGGAGGGGATCGGGGACTTCTTCGAGATCGGCGGTGAGCTCATTGAAGTTCCGGGTGGTGACGAACGGCTTGAGGGCCTCGATCGAATCGGCGGCGAGCATGGTGCGGGCGTACTGAAGGTAAACCTCGCCGGGCCCTTCAGCGGCCCGGGCCGGGTGAACCAGCGCCAGCGCCGCGGCGGCGCCCAGGAGCATCCGAAAAAGACGGCTTTCAAGCGGCATGAATCTCTTCCCTCCTCTTTTGTCCCGATTATACCCGAGAAAGGGGTGCCGGTCCGAGCGGCGAAGCGGTTATAATGTGGCCGACATGGCCGGCAGGAAATCTTCCTCCAAAACTTCGGTTGAGCATCTCGCGGTCAACACCATCCGGACCCTGGCGATGGATGCCGTCGAGCGGGCCAGCTCCGGCCACCCGGGGGCCCCGATGGGGCTGGCCCCCGCCGCCTATGTTCTTTGGACCCGGTTCCTCAAGCACGATCCGGCCCGCCCCGATTGGTTCGACCGGGACCGGTTCATTCTCTCCAACGGACATGCCTCGATGCTCCTCTATGCGATTCTCCATCTGACCGGCTATGGCGTCTCCCTCGAGGACCTGAAAAACTTCCGGCAGTGGGGCAGTCCGACCGCCGGCCATCCCGAACATGGCGCGGCCCCCGGGGTGGAAACCACGACCGGGCCGCTGGGACAGGGGATCATGACCGCGGTCGGGATGGCGATGGCGGAGGCCCATCTGGCGGCCCGCTTCAACCGGCCGGGCCACCGGATCGTGGATCACCACACCTACGTTTTCTGCGGCGATGGGGATTTGATGGAAGGAGCCTCGCAGGAGGGGATCTCCCTGGCCGGCCATCTGGGGCTCGGCAAGCTGATCGTGCTGTACGATGACAACCACATCACGATCGAAGGGAAGACCGACCTGGCCTATTCCGACGATGTGAAGAAGCGGTTCGAGGCCAGCCACTGGCATGTTCAGAACCTCGGGGAAAGGGGAGAGGACCTCTCGGCGATCCAGCGGGCCTTCGCGGCGGCCCGAACGGAGAAGAAGCAGCCCTCCCTGATCATTCTGAGGACCCACATCGCCCAGGGGGCGCCCCACGCGCAGGACACGCCGGAGTCCCACGGCGCTCCGCTGGGGGCCGAGGAGGTGGCGCTGACCAAGCAGGGGTATGGCTGGCCGACCGACCGGCCCTTCTGGATCCCCGATGAGGTGCGGGCTCACATGGGCAAGGCGCTGGAGAAGGGGCGCAAGCGGCAGGCCGACTGGAACGGGAAGCTGGCCGCCCACCGCAAGGCCCATCCGGCCCTCCACAAGGAATTTCAGGCGGCACTGGACCAGCCCCTTCCGGCCGGATGGGCCAAGCAGCTGCCGGTTTTCGCGCCGGCCGACGGGGCGGCGGCGACCCGGGAAATCTCCGGCAAGGTGATTAACGCGGCGGCTCCGCTCTTCCCATGGTTGATCGGCGGCAGCGCCGATCTGGAGCCCTCCACCAAGACGAAGATCAAGAGCTCCGGCTACTTTTCCAGGAAGACGCCGGGGGAACGGAACATCGCCTGGGGGATCCGGGAGCACCTGATGTGCGCCGCCAGCTCCGGCATGGCGCTGCACGGCGGGGTCCGTCCCTTTGCCGCCACTTTCTTCGTCTTCACCGACTACGCCCGGCCGGCGATCCGGCTGGCGGCCATCATGAAGCAGCCGGTGATCTATGTGATGACCCACGACTCGATCGGGCTGGGGGAGGACGGCCCGACTCACCAGCCGATCGAGCACCTGGCCTCCCTGCGGGCGATGCCGAACCTCCGCGTGATCCGGCCGGCCGACGCCAACGAAACGGTGATGGCCTGGCGGGCGGCGCTGGAACGGCGCAACGGCCCGACGGTGCTGGTGCTGACTCGGCAGAAGGTGCCGACGCTGGACCGGGGCCGTCTGGCGCCGGCGGAAGGACTCCTCAAAGGAGGATATGTCCTTTCCCCGGAACGGGGGAGCTCCCCAGACTTGATCCTGATCGCCACCGGCTCGGAGGTGGCGCTGGCGCTGGAAGGGCAGGCGGCGCTTTGGAAACTTCAGATCGACGCCCGGGTCATCAGTCTCCCCAGCTGGGAGCTGTTCGCCGAGCAGCCGGCCGCTTACCGGGAGTCGGTCCTTCCGTCCCAGGTTCGGGCCCGGCTGGCGATCGAGGCGGCCCACCCGATGGGATGGGAGCGGTGGGTCGGGGAACAAGGGCGGGTGATCGGGATCACCCGGTTCGGCGCCAGCGCTCCGGCCAAGGAGAACTTCAAACGGTACGGTTTTACGGTCGAGCGGGTTGTGGAGACGGCCCAACAGCTTTTGGAGGGAAAACCGGCATGAATCGGATGGCCCGATGGACGGCGTTTTTCGCGGTGGCGGCGCTGGGGATCGGCTGGGGCGGAGGATTCGCGGCGGCGGAAGAACCGGCGGCCCAGCGTGGGCCCCAGACCGCTTCCATCGGCGGCCGGACCGACGGCTTTGAGATCAGCGGGACCGGAGATGTGACCGCCGACACGCAGGAGGTCGGGGTCAATGTCCAGCAGCATAATCTCTTCGGGACGCCCTTCACCGCGTCGGCGGGCGGCCGGGTTGGGCAGGAGAAGTTCCGCAACTACGACCTGGACCGCTGGGGGGCGGATGTGGGGATGGGTTGGGCCCTTGATGAGAAAACGAACCTGCGGGGGCTTTACCGTTTCGATCGGTACTCGGTTTTCAATGTGACGCGGCAGACCGACCGGGCGATCCGGAACTTCGACGGCCGGACCGATGTGGCGGCGCTGGGGCTCTTCCTCGATCACGACACCCGGGACAGTCTGGAGCAGGCGACCGCCGGCCGCTTCGCCCGGGGGCTGCTGGAGCTGGCCTCAACCTCCTTCGGCGAGGACGCCGATTTCGTCCGGCTCGACGGGGAGGCCGCCTTCTACTGGACCCCTTTCGCCGACAGCGACGGCTGGTGGCGGGAGGTGACCTTCGTGGAGCATTTGCAGGCCGGCTGGGTCGAGGAGATCGGCGACTCCGACGCGGTCCCTTTCTTCGAACGGTATTTCGTCGGCGGGGCCAGCACCGTCCGGGGCCACCGGGCCCGGTGGCTCTCCCCCCGCGGCGACGGGGAACAGCATGTCGGCGGCGAAGCGCAGTTCGTCAACAACATCGAGGCCCGCCTGCCGCTGCTCCCGGAGAAATTCAACCGCCGCTTAAGCACCGCCCTGTTTTTCGACATGGGCCGCTCCTACCGCAGCTTCTCCGACCTGGGGGATTTCGGCTATGGGGCGGGAGCGGGGCTGCGCTACCTCGTCAAGATGGGCTTCATCGAGGGGACCCTTCGGGCCGACTACGGCTTCAACCTGGCCCCGGAGGGGGACGACAGCCGCTCCCGCCTCCACATCGCCTTCGGCATCCCCTTCTAGACCGGCCGGACTGTTTGCCCTAAAACTTCAGGGAAAATCCGGTGAGGAAGGTCTCGGCATCCACTCCGTTGTTCTGCCGGTCGGCGTCGTTGTTCGAGAGGTGGTGGTGCCGGTACTCGATCAGCCAGTCGGTCGTCTCATTGACCCGGAACCGGGTCCCGACCGCCGAGACGAAGCTGAAGTTCCCCTCCGAGCCGGTCTCCGGCCGCTCGATGTTCGAATAGATCCCACCGACCCCTCCCAAGACATACGGGGTCCATTTTCCGATCGGGGTCAGCTCATACTTCATCTGCAGGGGATGGGCCCCGAAGAGGGGCCGGACATTCGGGACCGAGAAAAGAGCCAGCTGCAGCTCCGGGCTCCAGACGATCCGGCCCCGGGCCCAGCGGGGGCCGACCGTCTCGGTCAGCGGCACCTCCAGGGAGGGGAGCAGGTGGGTGATCTGGAAACCGGAGGGGCGCTTGGTGTCATTGCGGGCGATCCCATGCCCCACCCGGACCGTCCATCCCTCCGGGCGGACCGGCTCTTGCCAGCCTGAAAAAAGGGAGCCGGTCAACAGCCCAAAAGCCAGCGCGATCGGGAACCAAACGGTCATGGTGAGCCCATTTTACGCCTGCGACGGTTCCTGCGGATCGAAAATCCGTGCGATAATGCCCGCATGAAACCACTTCTCTTGCTGGGATTGGTTCTGGGGCTGACCGGCTGCGCCCACCCCGGCGTTTATTCCTCGGGGAAAATGCCTTCCAACCGGATCGCCGACTATCCGGAGGCCCGGGAGGCGGAGGGGGTCCGGTTCGCGGTGCGGCGATACGAGGGGGAAGCGGCCCGGCAGGTGGTTGGGTTCCCGCTTGAGGCGCACGGGATCCAGCCGGTTTTTCTGACCATCCGGAACAAAAGCAGCCGCTCCTACTGGTTCGACAAGAAAAGGGTTTCCCCCCGCCCGATCCCGGCCCGCCGCATCCTGGAGACCTTCCGAGCGCCGGAGTCTCCAAAAGAGCCCGATCCCGACCATGTTCCAACCTCCTCCGCCGAACAGCATCTGGAGATTTTGGGGCACCGGTGGGAGGAATCCCGCCCCGGCAGCGGCTGGAAAGGGGCCGCCTTCGCGGCGTTCCCTTACATGCTGCCCAAGGTGATCCGGGAGGACTCCCAGGGGGCCGGTTGGAACCGGGACTTCGCGCGGGATCTGGTGGGCAAGGAGATCCCGGACGGCCGGATCATTCCGGGCCGGACCTGGGCGGGGGTGGTCTACCTGCCGATGGACCGGCGGGGAGAGCCGGTCCGGATCGAGCTGACCGGCCGGGCCCTGCCGCTCCTCCTCGAATCGGATGGTTAATCCGACCTCTTTTTGAGCATTCCCTCGCGGTAGGATTTTCAGCAGCCGGCTGGCTCTTGCCGGCTTTTCTCTCCGTTGGCTGCCGAATGAAGGGATTGTCATCCCGCTATCATTCCCGCGTCATCTCTCCCGGATAATCTCCCCTCATGGAAAGGAAAGGAGGCGCCATGACGATCTGGGAGCAGTTGCATCCCATGACGGTTCATTTTCCGATCGCCTTTCTCCTGGTTGGCTGGCTGGCGGAGCCGTTGGCCGTTTGGCTCAAAGTTCCCCGGCTCGGCCCGTTCGGTTTTTGGTGCGGGGTGGTCGGCGCCTTCAGCCTGTTGGGGGCGGTCATCACCGGGGGGATTTCCTCGACGGCCCTGCGGTCGCTCCCCGCGGGGGCCCGCTGGATGCTGGATGCCCACGGCTTTTGGGGCGGCCTGGCTTTCGTGACCGCCGCGATCTCCTGCGGATGGCGGATGGCGCTGGGCTCTGAGGTGGGGCCGTTCACCCGATGGGGAAGCTGGACCCTGCTCGGGATCGCCTGCGGGTTCATGGTCGTCTCCGCCCACCTCGGGGGGATGCTGGTTTATGAAATGAAGCTTCCGGCGGCGGGCAGATGATGAGACTGGATTCTTCCTGGGTCCGGATGGGCTTGGTCGCGGGGCTGGTCGTCCTTTTGACCGGTTTATCCGCCGCCGGAGGGCCGGATCCTCCCGGCGAGTCGGCGGCCTCCCTTCAGGTTCCATCGGCGGCCCGGCTCCGGATCGGGACGACCTTCAGTTCCAAACAGTGTCTCTACCTGGGGATCCCCTGGAAGGAAACCTATCTGAAGGTGCTGAGTCTCGAGCCGGACATCCTGCGGCTCGGCGCTTATTGGGACCAGATCGAAGAGGAACCGGGAGAATACCGCTTTGAGGAGCTGGATTGGCAGATCGCTCATGCCCGGCGGCGCAAGGTGCCGGTGTTGCTGACGGTCGGGATGAAGGCGCCGCGTTGGCCGGAATACCATCTGCCTCCCTGGGTCCGGGAGCGAATACATGTTCCGCGCGGTCAGGACATCTCTCAGGACGCTTTCCTCCGGGGCCGGACGCTGGCGTTCATTCGGGCGGTCGTGGAGCGGTATCGGGACGAGCCGATCATCCAGTTCTGGCAGGTGGAGAACGAGCCAATGGACCGCTCGGGGCCGGCCGATTGGTGGATCGGACCGGAATTTCTCGAGGCCCAGGCGGATTTGATCCGTGAGCTCGATCCGTCGGCGCGGCCGATCGTCATCAACACCCTAGCGGCGCCTAACCCGCTGCTGCGTTTCTTGAGGCGGTGGGTGATGCGGAACGACCCGGTTGAAGCGGCGATTCGGCTGGCGAACATCGTTGCGGTCAATGTCTACCCGATCATCGGGCACCGGTTCTTGGGCTGCGGCATGTATTTCGTCACGAAACCGGAGGAGCGGGTCCGACATGTGGCCGGCATTGCCGACGCGGTCCAGGAGTCCGGCCGGCCCCTCTGGGTCACCGAGCTGCAGGCCGAGCCATGGGAGCCCGGTCATCTGGCCTATCAGGGGCGGGGAGAGCCGTTAACCGGCCGGCCGGAACAGTTGAGACCCTATTTCAAGGAATTGACCGATCAGGAGATTCAGACGGTGTTTCTCTGGGGATGTGAGTATTGGTACTATCGGAAGCTTCGCATGGACGATCCCAGCTGGTGGAAAGAGGTTGCTTCGCTGCTGGAGGAGCTCCGTGAAGCGCGCGGAAAGCTCAAAGAGGAGCTGGAGCGCAGCATCGCCCCGCCCGCCGTCTGAAGGCGGCGCTGACGGCATAGAGTCCCACGGCCAGCAGGATGATCAGCGGGCCGGTCGGCACATTCAGCCCGAAGCGGGCCGACAGCCCGTAGGCGAGGAACAGGCCGGCGGTCGTGCAGAGCGCTCCGAACCCGCAGGCCAGCGCCATCATCCGGGCCAGCGACCCGGCCCAGTGCCGGGCGGCGGCCGCCGGGATCGTGAGCAGGGCGATCACCAGGATGATGCCGACCACCCGGATCAGGGTCACGATCGCCAGCGAAGTCAGCCCGATCAGGATCAGGAACAGCGGTTCCACCGGCAGCCCGACGCTCTCGGCGAAGTTTTCATCGAAAGCGATGGCCTTAAGCTCCTTGTAGAGCAGGACGATCGTCAGGAGGATTAGGGCGTCGAGCCCGGCGGTGAGCGTCAGCGTGTCCGGGGGCACGAAGAGGATGGAACCGAACAGGTAGCTCATCAGGTCCGGCGCGTAGCCGGGGGTCAGCGCCGTCAGCAGGATCCCCAGCGCCATTCCGACCGACCAGACCATCGCGATCAGGGTGTCCAGCCCCGAGGCCAGCCGCCGAGCCGCCCAGCCGAGCGCCAGCCCGGTCCCCAGCGTGAAGCCGACCGCTCCCCACATCGGGTCGAACCCGAGGAAGTAACCCAGTCCGACGCCGCCGAAGGCCGCGTGAGAAAGCCCGCCGGAGATGGAGGCCATCCGCTTGACGACGACATAGGTGCCGACGATCCCGCAGGCGATGCTGGCCAGCAGGCCGGCCGCCAGCGCCCGCTGGAAAAAGGGATAATCGAGCGCTTCCCAGATCATCGGCCGGGGCCCTCGGGCGGCTCCAGGATCCGGTGGATGTGGCGGTGCATGATGAAGTCCACGGTGTCGCCGTAGGTGTCCTCGATCATCTCCCGGGTGATTTGCTTGGAGCCGTGGTAATGGAGCCGGCGGTTGAGGCAGGCGACCGAGCGGACCACCTGAGAGATCACCCCGATCTCGTGGGAGACCAGCACGATCGTCACCTTCGGCTGCAGTTTTTCCAGCAGGCCGTACAACTCCGATCCGGCGCCGGGGTCCAGCGCCGAGGTCGGCTCATCCAGGAGGAGCAGCGGGGCTTCGACTGCCAACGCCCGGGCGATCAACACCCGCTGCAGCTGCCCCTGCGACAGTTCGGCGATTTGCCGGCCGGCGTGTTCGGTCATACGGACCTGCGCCAACGCTTTCTCGGCCCGCCGCCGGTCGTCCGGGGTCAGCGGTTTGAGCCATCGGCCTGCCCGCAAGCGGCCCATCTGAACCACCTCCCGCGCCGTGATTGGGAACTTCAGGTCAAATTCCGGCCGCTGGGGCAGGTAAGCCACCCGGCCGCGGGCGTGTTCGGGCGGTTTGCCGAAGACTCGGACCGATCCCCGGTCCGGCCGGACCCGGCCGAGCAGGGTCTTGAGCAGGATGCTCTTGCCGGCGCCGTTGGGGCCGATGATTCCCAGAAAATCCCCCGGCGCCACCCGCAGGTGAACCCCCTCCAGGACCGGGGTCTGGTCGATGGAGACCCAGAGGTCCTGGATGTCGATCGCCGGGGCCGTCATCGGCGGAAGGATTTTTCCAGCGCCCGGGCGGCACGGCGCAGGTTGGCCGCCCAATCCCGGGCCAGGGGATCGATCGGGACCACATTCCCGCCGAGGGCGTCGGCCACCTCCCGGGCCGCGATCTGGGAGGTTTGCGTCTGCGTGAAGACCGTCTGGATGCCCCGTTCCTTGGCCTCGTCAATTCGGCGGGCCAGCATGGCCGCGCTGGGCTCCTTCCCCTCCTCCTCGATCGCGATCTGGGTTAGCCCGTAGGCGTCGGCGAAGTATCCCCAGGCCGGATGAAAGACCAGGAAGGCCCGGCCCTTGTGCGGCTTGAGGATCTCCCGGATTTCCCGGTCCAGGTCGTCGATCTCGACCAGCAGTTTTCCCAGCCTGGCTTCGATCCGCTGCCGATGTTCCGGCAGCAGCGCTTGCAGGCCGCCGGCGGTCCGGATGGCCATCTCCCGAACGATGGGGGGGGAGAGCCAAAGGTGGGGGTCGTCCGGCTTCAGCGCCAGCCCTTCGGCGCAGTTGACGACGGTCATCCGCCGGTTCTGCTCCAACAGTCGATTGAGCCAAACCCGCTCGAACAGGAAATGGGAGTGGCCCACCTTGAAATACAGCCGCGCTCTGGAGACGGCTCGCATCTGCTGCAGCGTCGGCTCGAAGGTGTGGGGGTTGGCTCCCGGCGGCAGCATGACCTCCACGGCGACGAGGTCGCCGGCCAGCCGCTCGACGAGGTCGGCCTGAGGCAGGATCGAGACGGCGACCATCGGTTTTTCCTCGGCGGCCGCCGTCCCGGAGCCCGCGCCGGCCAGTCCGGCCAGCAGGATGAAAGCAAGAATTCGGCTTGACATGAGTATTACAAGGTACTACTCTACCATGTCAGGAGCGCTTGGCAATGCCAAAATCGCAGAAACAGGAAGTGGTCACCTTCAAGGTGGACGCCGCGCTGCTGGAGCAGATGCGGGGGATTGAGAACCGCTCGGTCTTCATCCGGCAGGCGATTCTCTCGGCGCTTCAGAACAGCTGCCCCCTCTGCAAGGGGACCGGCACGCTGAGCCCGCAGAAGCGGGAGCACTGGGAGGAATTTTCCCGCAGCCACCGCCTCAAGGAATGCCGCGACTGCCACGAAGTGACGATCGTCTGCGAGCAGCGATGACGCTGAATCGTTCCTTGTCCGGTCGTCTCCTTCTATCGGCGGTGCTGCTTCTTTTGACGACCGCCGGCCTCTCCCCCCATCTGCATTTCGATCATGCTTCTCAGGAGCATTGTTTTTCCTGCGCCGCCCACACGGTCTCTCCGGAGGGGGTTCCCCCCGGTCCTGGAGCGGCCCCGTCGTTCCTGGTTGTCGCCCGGATCCCGATTCCGGAATCCGGCCAGTTCCGCCCGCCTTTCCGCATCACCCGGACCGGCCGCTCGCCGCCCGCCGGCTCCTTTTCTGTCTAGCATTCATTCACTCCGTTCTTCCCGGGAACGATCTCCGGAAGGACAAGACGATAAGGAGCTTTTCCATGCGTTTCTTTCATCTATTTTTGGCGGCGGTTCTTCTGTGGGCGCTGTCCGGTCCGGCCCTCGCCGATTCGGACATTTCGGCGGAGCTGCGGGAACTGCGCCGCTCAGTTGATGAGCTCAAAGGACTCGTCCGATCCCAGCAGGGGCAGATTGACGAACTGAAGCAGGTCAACGCCGAGCTGCGCGCTCAGCCGCCGGCTGTCCCGGCCGGGGCTGTGCCGGCGCCGGGCCGGCCGGTCGGACCGGCCGGGCGGGTGGCCACCTATGGAGCCCAAAGCGGCCTGCAGGCCTTCAATCCGGAGATCGGGCTGGTGGCCGATGTGGTCGCCAGTCTCTCCCAGTCCAAGGAGGACGCTGAGGGGAACGACAAGATCTCGGTTCGGGAGATGGAGCTGGCGATCGGGCATGATATTGACCCCTACAGCCGGTTCGACAGCACGATCACCCTTTCCGACTTCGAGGAAGTTTCGATCGAGGAAGCTTACATCTCCCATTGGGGGCTTCCGTGGGAGTGGAAGGGTCGGATCGGCCGGATGCGGCCCAAAATCGGCAAGGCCACGGCGGTCCATCGGGACCAGTTGGACACGGTCGATGAGCCGCTGGTGGTGCAGCAGTTCCTTGGGGTGGAGGGACTGTTTCGGACCGGTTTGGAAATCTCCCGCTTCCTGCCGGCGATGGCCGGTCCTCTGACCCAGGAGTTGACGGCCGGCGTCATGGAGGGGGGGATCGGGGAAGGGGGGAACCTGTTCGGGGAGACCCGCCGGAAACCCTCCACCTACGCGCATCTGAAAAATTTCTTCGATGTGTCCGACGCCACCAGCTTTGAGTTGGGGGGGACCTATCTGGCCGGCAGCGCCGACGCCGAGAGCCGTCTGGACCGGCAGGCGGCGGGGGTGGACGCCACGCTAATCCACCACTTCAACCCGACCAACAAGGTCAAGTGGCAGAGCGAGGGATATTTTCAGTTCCGGGACGACACCGAGGGTCTGCCCAACAACCCGCTCGGTTTCTACTCCTTGTTCGATTACCGGCTTTCCCCCCGGTGGGGGATCGGTGGCCGGTTTGACTATGTCGAGCCGGTGGATGACTCGACGGCCGTCCGCAACGGAGACACGGCCTGGAGCGGGTATCTGACCTTCTTCCAAAGTGAGTTCGCTTGCTGGCGGGTTCAATACCAGCATGTCGAGGAGGCGGAAGGGGGCAACGACGACCGCTTCATGCTGCAGGGGACGATCGCGATCGGCGCCCACAAGCACCAGCTGCAGTGACCCATGCGGTCATCTGGAGCTGGGGTTGACGCCACCGAAATGACAGAGAGGAGCACTCACAGCATGTTCAGGAATCTTTTCGGAGTTCTGTTGGCGCTGGGGCTGGGAGCGGCGTGGGCCGCTCCCGCCCGGGCTGAGAAACCGCTGAAAGTGGTGGCGACTCTCTCCACCTTCTCTGATCTGGTCAAAACGATCGGCGGCGACCGGGTGGAGGCGTCCCATGTGGCCTCCCCCCGGTTCAACCCGCACTTCATCGAGCCCAGGCCCAGCGATGTGTTGAAGGTCAAGAAAGCCGATCTGTTCATTCACGCGGGGCTGGATCTGGAGCTGTGGCGATGGCCGCTGGTGGACGCCGCCGGCAACCCGGCCGTGCGGCCGGGGGGCGAACGGGAGTTGGACCTCTCCCGGGGGGTTTCCCTATTGGGCGTTCCAATCGGGTCGGTCTCCCGGGCCGAGGGGGACATTCACCTCTACGGCAATCCCCATTACTGGGCCGGGCCGCAGAACGGTCCGATCCTGGCTCGGAGCATTGCCGGGAAACTATCTCAGATTGATCCGGCCCACGCGGCCGACTATCAGCGTCGGCTGGACGATTTTCTGAAGGAACTGGAACAGGCCCGCCAGCGATGGGCTCGGGCCGCTGCCGGCGGCCGGGGGATGGAGGTGATCTGCTATCACGACGCCTGGCCCTACCTGGAGGCGTTCCTGGGGTTGAAAACGGAGCTGTTCCTGGAGCCCAAGCCCGGCATCCCGCCGACCCCCCAGCAGATCCTGCGGGCGGAAGGCCGCATCCGGGAGCAGGGGGTCCGGGCGATCCTGCAGGCCGGCTACGATCCGCCGGCCGCCGCCGAGGCGCTGCGGCGCAAGACCGGCGTTCGAGTCGTCACCCTTTGCCAGAATGTCGGTGAGAAGCCGGAGTGCGGCGACTATCTGGGGATGATGGACCACAATGTCCGGGAAATCCTCTCGGCGCTGGAGGGAAGGTCGCCCGATGAGTGAGTTCCTTCAGCTGATGGCGGCTCCCTTCGCCGCCTGCCTCGTGCTGACCGGGATCCATGCCTACCTCGGTCTCCATGTGATCCAGCGGGAGGTGATCTTCGTGGATCTGGCGCTGGCGCAGATCGCCGCCTTCGGTGCGACGCTCGGTTTCCTCTGGGGGTTCGGGCTCCATTCGGCGCAGAGTTATGGGATTGCGCTGGCGTTGACTCTCGTGGGGGCCGGCATCTTCGCGGCGACCCGATTTCGAAAACCGGTGATTCCGCAGGAAGCGCTGATCGGCGTCGTCTATGCGGTGGCCGCCTCGGCGGCGATCCTGGTGCTGGCCCGGGCGCCGGAAGGGGGGGAGGAGCTCAAGGCCCTGCTTGTCGGGCATCTCCTGTTCGTCGGCTGGCCCCAGATCGCCAAGGTGGCGTTGATCTACGGCGGGATCGGCCTGCTGCACTGGTTCGCCCGGAGGCCGCTGCTTCTGATCTCCCGGGATCATGAACAGGCGTTCGAGAAGGGGCTGCGGGTCCGGTGGTGGGATTTCCTCTTTTACGCCACTTTTGGGCTCGTCGTGACCAGCTCGGTCGAGATGGCCGGGGTCCTCGTCGTCTTCTCCTTCCTGATCGTGCCGGCGATCTGCGGCGCCCTGCTGGCGGAGACGGTCGGCCGGCGGTTGGCGGTCGGCTGGGGGGTTGGGGCGGCGGCCAGCGTTGCCGGAGTGGCCGCCAGTTTTTTCTGGGACCTGCCGACCGGGGCGACGATCGTCTGCGTCTTCGGGGCGGCTCTGGTTTTCTGCGCCGTCCTCCGCCGGTTGCGGCAATGACCGGCGCCCAGGATGCCGAGTGGAAGACTTGCGCCGGGAGAGGAGATCAACGAGAATAAGGGGCATGAGACGCGCGCAATCGGAGACGGCGCGGTGACCAAGTCGACGGCTCTCCTGCCGCTGGTCCAGAAGTTCTTCGACGCCGATCCGGCCGTCGCCGCCCATACCTTGGAGACGATGGATGCCGCGGACGGGCTGCGGGTTCTGGAGGCGCTGCCGGGCAATGTCGCGGCCCGCATCTTTCCCTATCTGCAGCCGGCCTACGCGGTCGGCATGCTTCAGAAGCTTCCGTCCAATCACTTCGTTGAGATCATCGAGCAGCTGACCCCCCAGCAGGGAGCGGCCGTCTTCGCGGAACTGGGCGCCGAGCAGCGGGCCAAGATGCTGGACGCGCTGCCGGAGAGGGCCAAGCGGCAGATCGCTGAGATGCTCAGCTATCCCGAGGACAGCGCCGGGCGGATCATGTCCACGGATTTCCTGGCGTTTCACACCGATGTGAAGGTGCGGGACGCGGTCCACCGGATCCGGGCGCTGGCGAAGCGGAAGGTCCTCTTCTCCTATGTCTATGTCGTGGACGCCGAGGGACGGTTGACCGGGGTGCTCAACATGCGGGATCTGCTGCTGGCCTCCGGGGAGGAGATGCTGGAATCGGTGGTTCGGAAGGATGTCTTCTCGATCAGCGGCTTCACCGACCGGGAAGAGGTGGCCAACCTCCTTTCCAAGCGGGGGTATTTCGCCGCGCCCGTCGTGGACAGTGAAAACCGGCTGCTCGGCGTCGTCAAGACCGAGCGGCTGCTCAAGGAGGTGCAGGAGGAGGGAACCGAGGACATCCAGAAGATCTTCGGTTTGGCCGGCGATGAGCGGGTCTCCACCCCGCTGAAGGAGTCCCTCAAACTGCGGCTGCCCTGGTTGCACATCAACCTGATCACCGCCTTCCTGGCGGCTGCCGTCGTGGCCCTGTTCCAGGATGTGATCGCCGAGATCACGGTGCTGGCGGTCTTCCTGCCGGTCGTCGCCGGGCAGGGGGGCAACGCCGGCGCCCAGTCCCTGGCGGTCGTGATGCGGGGGCTGGTCATGCGGGAGATCTCTCCCGGCAAGGCCCGGCAGGCGGTCCTCAAGGAGACCGCGGTTGGGTTGGTCAGCGGCATGGTGATCGGCGTCGTCGTGGCCGGCGTCTCCTGGGCTTGGAAGGGGAACGCCTATCTGGGGCTGGTCGTGGGGCTCGGGATGGTGGTCAACTTGGTGGTGGCCGGCTTCTCGGGGGCGCTGATCCCGCTGGCCCTCAAGGCGATGGGACGGGACCCGGCCCAGTCGGCCAACATCATCCTGACCACGGTCACCGACGTGGTCGGCTTCTTCGCCTTCCTCGGGCTGGCGGTGCTGTTCCGGGAGCATCTGCTGGCCGCCGGGCTATAGCTTTCTCGGTCCGCCGTCGCCTTCTTCCGGGGAACTGCTTGGCCAGCAGCTCGTCCACCTTGTCAATCAGGTCGTTCCGCTGTTGATTCGCCGCGTCGATCTTCTGCTTCACCTTTCCCACCCGCGCTAAGGAAATGTCCTTCCGCCGGGCCTCGTCCTCCAGCCGCCAGAGCTCCAAGTTCTTCCGAGCCAGCGATCCGACTGTTTCGGCCACCGAACGGAGCGTGCCGATCCGGTTCATCTGCTCCGGCTTGTTGTACAGCTTGAGTTTCTCGTCCCTCAGCGGAGCCCGTCCGGCGGCCGCCGCCGTCAGATAGGCATCGATCTCCGATCGCAGGGCTTCGAGCTGGCGCTTCAGCGGGGCCAGCTTGGCCCGAATCTCCGCTCCTCTTTTCGGGCCGGCCTTCTTCAGCATCTCCTTGAGGGTTATTTCCCGGATCTGCCTGATCGAGAGCTTGTCGACCAGACTGCCCAAAGTCTCTGCCATCAGGCCGCCCCCACCGCCTGGAGCCGCCCTTCGGCCGCCGCCAGCACCTTCTCGACCGACAGGGATTCCATGCAGACCCCGTAAAGCCGATGCGGTTCCTTGCCGCAGGGAAAGTTTTCGAATCTCGGGTAACAAGGCATGCAGTCCAGCTTCCTGTCGGTTGTGACGGTGTTCTCCTTGTGGAAATAGGGATAGAATTTTCCCGGAGAGGTCGGCCCGTACAGGCCAATGCTCTCGACGCCCATGCAGCTGGCCAGATGCAGCAGGCTCGAGTCCGGGCCGATGAAGAGCCGACAGCGCTGGATCAGGGCCATCGCCTCCCGGAGGCTGGTTTTGTCGGCTCGGACGATCTCCGGCGAGAGTTCCCGAGCCGCCGCCTTGTCGGCCGGCCGGCCCCCCGGTTTGGCAACGCTGATCGAACGGACCCCGAAGCGGGTTTTGAGCGCCTCGGCCAGCGCGTTCCATCGGGCCGTCGGCCAGCCCTTCAGAGACCAGGCCGCGGCCGGCAGAATCGCCGCCAATGGCGTGCCGGGGAGGATCCGGTTCGCTTCGAGGATCCGGTCGCCGACCGCTTTTTCGGCTCCGGTGAATCGGAAATCGAAGGCCGCTTTGTCGGTTTCGATGCCGCGGGAGCGGAGAAAACCCAGATAGGTGTCGAGGAGGTGTTCGGGGGGGGCGTCCTTTGAGAAACGGCTCCAGGTCCCAGCGCTGAGGGATTCCGAGAAACCGGGCCATCCAGCTCTTTTTGAGGGTCACCGCCAGGTCGTATCCCTTTCGGGACAAGGCTCGGATGAGCGCCAGTCGTTTTCTAAGGCCCCGGTCCCGGTATTTCCGGTCGTAGACGATCAGCTCGCCGATGCCGGGATAGTGCTCGACCACATTGCGGGCCCGCAGAGAGGTCAGAAAGGCGATCTCGGCTTTAGGGAACCGCCGGTGGAGGGCGCTGACTACGGCCAGATCGTAGCAGGCGTCTCCGATGTTGGAATGACCGAAAATGAGGATTTTCCGAGGCCCGGAAGGTCCGTTCATCATTTTGATTGTACCATCCATCCCAGTTGTGTTTCCGGGAGAGGGCACATTCCTTACAATGGCCGAACGGCCCGGCCCTTGATTTCGTGGGATAATGGCGGTATGTTGAACAATGAGGGTTCCCCTCAGACAGTTTCCACGCCTCTGGAGAAACTTCAGCAGGAATTAACCCTCTCCGGCGAGGTGATCGCCGCCGCGGAGCGGTGGATTCCGACCCTGAGGAAGCGGCTGGCGGAAGAAACCGCGGGAAGAGACGCCCTGCCGGGCGTCTGCTCTTTTTTCGCGCTCTGGTCGCTCCACCTGTTCAAGGGGAGCCACCAGTTGATTGACTCCCGGCTCTACAGCGGATCGCTGCTGCTGCTGCGGCCGCTGATTGAAGCTCACATTGAGTTGAGCTTCATTCTGCACAGGGATTGCGGGAAACGGGCCGCCGAGTATCTGAACTCCAGCCGGGAGAAGCGCCCCCCCTATCGGGACCAAGCCGCTTTCTCCGGCTGCGATACGATCGGGAAACGGGCCGGCCGGTGCGGGTTGGGGGAGTTGTACCGCAAGACCTATCTGTCGCTCTCGTACTACTCACACCTGCGGATCCGGGGGGCGTTGGCGTTCGATCCCGACTCGGAGCAGAATGTCCGGGAGGCGGCCGCCTGCCTGGTCGTGGGGGAAGCGATGCTGGCCAAGATCGCCAAGCAGTTGTCCCGGGCGTTTAACTTTCGGCTTCCGGACGAGCTGGCGCAGGCTTTCGCCGGGAGTCTCAGGCGCTACAAGGGGCTGATCCGGTATCAGGAGGAGCAGCTCTCCCGCAAGCGGCAGCCGGAGCCGGCTTCGCTGCGGGAATAGGAAGAACCAAACAGAAGGAGGGTGTTCGCATGTTGGGTGTGGGAGATCAATTTCCGGAATTCAAACTGAAGGCGACGGTGTCCAACAACGTCAAGGACGCTTTTACCGAGATCAGCAACCGCTCTTATCCGGGCAAGTGGCTCGCGGTCTTCTTTTGGCCGAAGGATTTCACCTTCGTCTGCCCGACCGAGATCGAGTCTTTCGGACAGTTGGCGGACGAGTTCACAAAGCGCAATGCCCAGGTGTTGGGCGGCAGCACCGACACCGAGTTCGTGCATCTGGCCTGGCGGCAGCAGAAGGAGGAGCTCTCCACCCTGCCGTTCCCGATGCTGGCGGACATCAAGCGGGAATTGACCGGCGCGCTCGGCATTTTGGACGCCCGGGAAGGGGTCGCCCAGCGGGCGGTCTACCTGGTCGATCCTGAAGGGGTGATCCGGTTCGTGATGGTGACCGATTTGAGCGTCGGTCGGAATCCCGAGGAGGTGCTGCGGGTGTTGGACGCCCTGCAGACCGGCGGGCTGACCCCCTGCAACTGGAAAAAGGGTCAACAGACGCTTCAGGTCGCTTAAGCGCTCGGTTTTTTCAAAGGCCCACGCATAACCCCTTGAAAGACATAGGGTTGGCGTGGGCCTGTTTTTTGGCAGAAGCCCACAGTGGCAAAGGCATCAGGTATACTCGGGTGCGGAAGGAGCCCTATGCCTAAGCCAACTCCCCGAACTTGGGAACCAGGGCCGCTTTTGGGACCTCTTCCGGCGGCTCTCCTGGTTGCGACCATCCTTTTGCTGCTCCAGCTTCATCACATCGCCTTTCTATCGGTCGCCTTCGTCGCCCTGCTGCTGATTCTCCCCCGGGCGTTCCGCTTGTATTGGGAGGGTCGCCGACGGGAGGAGAGCGATCATTCCCGGAGGGAGTTCGAGGCGATCCAGGAAAAGATGGTGCAGGATCTGGCCCGCACGAATGCCCGCCTGATCTCGGCGACCGAACAGCTCCGGCAGACCAACCGGGACCTGCGGCGCCTGGTTCTGCTGGATCCACTGACCGAGGTGCTGAACCGGCGGGGGCTGCACAGCGCCCTCTCGGTGATTCATTCCGCCCGCCGGGGCGTCAACGGCTGGAACGAATCGGCCTTGCTGGTGGCGGTGGACGACTTCAAGCGGTTCAACGCGGTCTACGGCCGGGGGGTCGGCGACGGCGTTCTGCGGGAGATCGCCCGGCGGATCCGGGATGCGGTCCGGGTCACCGATTACGTCTCCCGGATCGGCGGGGATGAGTTCCTGGTGCTCCTTCCGGAGACCCGCTTGCGGGAAGGGATCCGGACGGCCGAGAAGATCCGGCTGGCGGTCGGGGGCCGGGCGGTGCAGATCACCGGGGCCCGGGCGGTCCGGGTCACCGTCAGCGTTGGTCTGGTCAAGGTGCCGGGGGGCGTCTGTTCGATCGACGCCCTTCTGGAGCTGACCCATCCCCTCGTGGATCAGAGCAAGGAGCAGGGGAAGAACCGGGTCTCCTTCCACCTTCGCAACGGCGCCGACCGGTCGGGTCCCCATCCGATGGAGGTCCTGCTGAACCAGCTCCGGAAGCCGAACCGATTCTACGCGGTGGCCCAGCCGATCTACCGGCTCGACAACCTCAACCGCGTCGGCTTCGAACTGCTGAGCCGCTCCCGGTCCCCCGGTTTTGAGATGCCGGACGATTTCTTCCGGGCCTGCGCGGAGGCGAACCTGCTGACCTGGTCGGACCAGGCCTGTTTCGAGTCCTGCGCGGCGGCGGCCGCCGCCCTGCCGGACGGCCTGAGGGTCCACCTGAACCTGTTTCCCTCCACCTTTCTGAACATCTCGGTCTGGAAGCTGCTGGAGCTGCTGCGGGGAGATTGTGGCAGCCGTGTCTTCTGCATCGAACTCAGCGAGCAGCAGATTCTTGGGGACCCGTCCGACCTGGTCGGCCCGGTCCAGATGCTCAAGCAGGAAGGGTTCGAGGTGGGGCTGGATGATGTCGGGTTCGGCCACAGTTCCCTGGAAAGCCTGATCCTGCTGGAGCCGAACCTGATCAAGATCGACAAGCGCTGGATCAGCCGGATCAGCCGGGATCCGGCCGCCGTGCGCGGCGTTCAGCGGCTGCTCCGGTTGGCCCGCAGCATCGGGGCCCAGGTGATCGCCGAGGGGATCGAGTCGCCCGAGGAATTGGACCATCTGCGGAACCTCGGGGTCCCCTGCGGACAGGGATTTTTGCTGGGCCGGCCCGAAGCGGTCCCCACCCTGTCGGTTCCTGCCCGCTAGAAACCGTCCGAACTTCCTCTGTGGTATCCTTCCCTTATGGGAGGAGCTGATGAGACGGGGATGGATATTCCTGTTGGCGATTCTGCTGGCCGGCGACTTGGGGGGCGTTCCCCCTTCGGGGGCGCAGGTGATGGAAGGGCAACGTAAGGCCACTTTCGCCGCCGGCTGCTTCTGGGGGGTGGAGAAAATCTTCTCCAAGGTCCCCGGGGTGATCTCCACCCAGGTCGGCTATACCGGCGGAGACCTCCGCGATCCCGGATACTACGATGTCACGACCGGGAAAACCGGCCATGCCGAGGCGATCGAAATTATCTATGATCCGGCGAAGGTCTCCTATGGGGAGCTGCTGACCGTTTTTTGGCAGTGGCACGACCCGACCACGCCCAACCGGCAGGGACCGGACATCGGCTCCCAATACCGCTCGGCGATCTTCTTTCACGATGAGACGCAGCGGGCGTTGGCCGAGCAGAGCAAGCGGCTGCTGGAGGAGGCCCATGTTTTCGATGGGCCGATCGTGACCGAGATCGCCCCGGCCGGCCCCTTCTACCGGGCCGAGGAGGTTCATCAGCAGTACCTTGAGAAGAATCCTTTCGGCTACTGCTCCCACAAAATCGGCTCCCCCCGAATTCGCGACGTCCTCTCCGAAATTGCCGTAAAATAACGGCATGGAGAAGAAGAAGTTCCTCTTCGCCTCTCTCGACGGCCTGATTGGGGACATCGCCTGGCAGGTCGCCAAGGAGGGGCACGCCGTCAAGTACGGGATCGACCACGCCTCGGAGAAGGAGATCGCCGACGGATTCGTCCCGAAGGCGGACGACTGGCGCAAGGAGGTGGACTGGGCCGACATCGTCGTCTTCGACGATGTCCTGGGGCAGGGGACCCATGCTCGGGCCCTCCGCAAACAGGGCAAGCCGGTCGTCGGCGGGACTCCCTACACCGACCGGCTCGAGGACGACCGCAGCTTCGGACAGAATGAGTTGAAGAACTTCGGGATCTCGGTGATCCCGTTCGAGGACTTCCAGTCGTTCGACGAGGCGATCCGCTTCATTCAGAAGAGTCCGGGCCGGTATGTGATCAAGCCCAGCGGCGAGGCGCAGAACATCAAGCGGCTGCTGTTCGTCGGCGAGGAGGAGGACGGCCAGGACACGATTCACGTGTTGGAGTCGTACAAGAAGGTCTACGCCAACAAGGTCAAGCAGTTCCAGCTCCAGAAGCGGGTCGCCGGCGTCGAGGTCGCCGTCGGCGCTTTCTTCAACGGCAGGCAGTTCGTCCATCCGATCAATGTGAACTTCGAGCACAAGAAGCTTTTCCCCGGCGACATCGGTCCGGCGACCGGCGAGATGGGGACGATGATGTATTGGAGCAAGCCGAACCGGATCTTCAACGCGACCCTGGCCCGGATGGAAGGGAAGCTGGCGGGGGAGGGGTATGTCGGCTACATGGATCTCAACTGCATGGTCAACCATCAGGGGATCTACCCCTTGGAGTTCACCGCTCGCTTTGGCTACCCCACGATCAGCATCCAGCAGGAGGGAATGCTGACACCGATCGGAGAGTTCCTCTGGGGGCTGGCCCACGGGGAAACGGGGGAGTTCAAGACCCGCAGCGGCTTTCAAATCGGCGTGCGGGTCGTGGTACCCCCCTATCCCTTTGAGGACCCCAAGACTTTCGAGGTCAATTCCCAGGAGCGGGTCATCATCTTCAAAAAGGACAACAAGGACGGCCTGCACATCGAGGACGTCAAGCTCGTGGATGGGGAATGGGTGGTCACCGGCACCGCCGGGGTGGTGCTGGTCGCCGTGGGGCTGGGCCAGACCGTCAAGAAGGCGCAGGAACAGGCCTACGGCCGGATTCGGAACCTGATGATTCCCAACATGTATTACCGGACCGACATCGGCGACCGCTGGATCGAGGATGCCGACAAACTCCACACCTGGGGGTATCTGAGGGACTCATGACGAAGCGAAGTTGGGTGACCTGTCTGGACCTGGAAGGGATCCTGATCCCGGAAATTTGGATCGCGGTGGCGAAGCGCTTCCGCGTCAAGGAGCTGATGCTCACGACCCGGGACATCCCCAACTACGACCGGCTCATGCGGCACCGGCTCAGGATTCTCAAAAAAGAAAAGATCACCCTGCCGAAGATTCGGCGGGTGATCGGCCGGCTCAAACCGTTGGCCGGCGCCAAGGGGTTCCTCAAGAAGCTGCAGGCGGCCGGTCCGGTGATCGTTCTGTCGGACACCTTCTACGAATTCGCCGGCCCCCTGATGCGGCAGTTGGATGACCCGACCCTCTTCTGCAATTCCCTGGTCGTTGATCGCTCCGGCCGTATCACCGGCTACCGGTTGCGGCAGAAGGACGGCAAGCGCAAGGCGGTCCGGGCGATCAAGGGGATCGGTTTCAAGGTCCGGGCGGTCGGGGACTCCTTCAATGACCTGACGATGCTCAAAGCCGCCGACCGGGGGATCTTCTTCCGCCCGCCCGCTGTGATCCGGAAGGCCCATCCGAATCTGCCGGCCGCCTCCAACTATGCTGCCCTCCTGAAGAAGCTGATCTCGGAGTGATCCCTGGATTAGCAGACAGATGTCTGCTAATCTATCGGCATGGAGACCCTGCCGACCGCATCCCGGCTCGGACTCATCCGGGTGGACAATCCTCCCAATCCGTATCTCACCGACCAGCGGGAATTGATCGGCCCGCCGCCGGAACAGCCGCAGGAGATCTATGTCGATCACTCCAAAAACATCCTCTCCAAAAACGACAGCCCCGACATCGGTTTCACCTGGTCCCTGAATCCCTACAGGGGATGTTTCCATTCGTGTGCCTACTGCCTGTCCGGCGACACGCCCGTTTTGATGGGGAACGGGCGGACGAAACCGATTGCGGATGTTCGGACCGGAGACGAAATCTACGGCACCACCCTGGGCGGCACCTATCGCCATCTTGTCAAAACGCATGTCATCGCCCATTGGTCTTCGGTCAAGCCGGCTTATCGGATCACGCTTGAAGATGGCACTCAGCTTACAGCCAGCGGGGACCATCGTTTCCTGAGCAACCGCGGCTGGAAGTATGTCACGGGGACTGAATGGGGCAACGCTCGCCGGCCCCATCTGACGATCAGGAACCATCTTTTGGGTACAGGCCGATTTTCAGCCCCGCCCGAGAAGGATGCCGAGTACCAAAGAGGGTACCTATGCGGAATGATCCGGGGAGATGGTTCGATCGGATCGTACGCCTATTCCGGCCGCCGCCGCGGTACGGATGTTCAGCACAGGTTCCGGTTGGCTTTGATTGACTTGGAAGCCCTTTCGCGATCTGCCCGATATCTGCTCGAGATCAATGTCCCCACCCAGGAGTTTTTATTTCAGAAAGCGGCAGTTGGCTATCGGCCGGTCTATGCTATCCGGACGAGCGTTCGTCTTCATGTTGAGCGGGTGAAGGAATTAATCCGATGGCCAACTGCTCTGAGCAGCTCCTGGAGAAAAGGATTCTTGGCCGGCATATTCGACGCGGAGGGCTGCTACAGCAGAGGGATCCTCCGCATCTCCAATGCTGATTGCAAGATGATCGAGTGGATCGTCGATAGCCTCCGTCGGCTGAAGTTCGATTCCATTGTGGAAGAAACGAAAGTTAATCGGCCCGGCAAACCGATCCTTGTTGTGCGCGTGCGCGGTGGGCTTCGGGAGCACCTCCGTTTTTTTCACATGGTTGACCCGGCTATCTCCCGCAAGAAGGACATCTCCTGGCAAGCGATCAAGAATCAAGCGAAGCTTCGGGTGGTTTCCATCGAACCGCTGGGTTTTGACTTGCCGATGTTCGACATCACGACCGGCACGGGGGATTTCATCGCCAACGGGGTGGTCAGCCACAACTGCTTCGCTCGGCCGACGCATGAGTATTACGGGCTGGGAGCCGGCAGCGACTTTGAGCGCAAGCTCTTCGTCAAGCCGAAGGCCCCCCGGCTGTTGGAGGCGGCCTTTCAGAAGCGAAGCTGGCAAGGGGAGACGATCGTCTTCTCCGGGGTGACCGACTGCTACCAGCCGATCGAAGCGGCCTGGAAGCTGACGCGGGGCTGTTTGGAGGTATGTCTGAAGTACCGCAACCCGGTCGCGATCATCACCAAGTCGGCCCTGATCCGGCGCGACGCGCGGCTGCTGGCGGAGCTGGCCCGGCAGGCGGCGGTGTCGGTCTCCATCAGCATCCCGTTCCTGGACCCGGCGGTTGCCCGGGCGGTGGAGCCGGGGGCTCCGTCTCCCGCGAAGCGGTTTGAAACGATGAAGCTTCTGGCCGACGCCGGCGTGCCGGTCGGGATCGGCGTGGCGCCGGTGATCCCGGGGCTCAATCCCTCCGACATCCCGGGGCTGCTGCGCCGGGCGAAGGAGAACGGGGCGCGATTCGCCTTCCACACTTTGCTTCGGCTGCCCGGCTCGGTCCGGCCGGTTTTCTTAAGCCGCATCCGGGAACGGCTGCCGCTGGCGGCTCGGAAGATCGAGGATCGGATCCGGGAGAGCCGGGACGGTCGGTGGTACGACCCCCGGTTCGGCCATCGGCATGAGGGGCATGGGGAATACTGGGCGGCGGTGGAGCGCAGCTGGGGGGTTTGGACCGAACGGCTTGGCTTCAACCGGGGGGAATCCGGCCGGTTGATGGCAGGGCGGGAGGCGGCGTCCTCGTTCCGCCGGCCCCACGACCGGAACGGCCAGCGCCGGTTCGACTGGTAAAATGGAAACAGCAGCGCCGAAGTTTTCAACAGACAGGGACTGTCCCTAGTTGTGGATAACTTTTCGGGAGGGATCATGCGGAAAATCGGACTGCTTTTGGTTTGGATCGGTTTCGGGATGACGGCGGTCGGGTTCGTGCTTCCGTGGGCCCGGGTGGACATGCGTCAGCCGGGGGTCGTCAAACAGCTCTCGTCGGAGAGCCAAAAGTACGGCGCCACGCGGGAGATCTCGGAGAAGATCGGGGACATCTTCGGCGCTGCGAAAGAGACGGCCGGCAAGGTGACGGGGGTTCTGCCGGTCAAGCTGGATGTGCCGACGCGGGTCGCCGGCGTGGACATTCCCCGGCTGGCGAACCAACAGAACGCGAAACTGGCGGTCGCGATCGTGGAGCTGTTGACGGGAAGCCGTCAGCAGGTGGGGCTCAAGAGCTACGGGGTGTACGCGCTGCCCGGTCTGGCTTTTCTTCTGGCTTTGATCGCGACGCTCTTTCCCGGCCGGCGGACCGGCGGCGGCGGGGGAATGCTGGCGGCGGCGGTGGCCGGGATCGGCTTCTGGAAGCTGACGACGGTCAATACCGAGACCCTTTTCGTCGCGGTTGTGATCGAAGCGGGCCTTTGGCTTTCCCTTTGGGGCTATATGGTGATCGCGGCCGGCGGGGGAGTCAGCGCCCTGACCGCCAAACGCTGACCGGCTGATCCTTCCCAGAAAGAGAACCGGCGCCCCGTTGGTTCGGGGCGCCGGTTCTTCTTGCTTCAGATTGGCCGGTTTACCGGACCTTGATCACCGAGACCGGCTTGGCGTTCACATCCGCCACGAAGGAATCGGTTGAGGTGTCGCAGTCGGTTCCGGAGTTGTCCTTCACCGTCAGCACCACCTTGTACTGTCCGATTTCCTTGTAGGCGTGGGAGACCTTCGCCCCTTCGCCGGCCGCGCCGTCGCCGAAGTCCCAGTGGTAGGTCAACCGGTCCCCGTCCGCGTCCGACGACTTGGAGCCGTCGAAGGTCACGGTCTGGTCCACGCAGCAGACCAGGTTCGGACCGGTGTCCGCCACCGGCGGCGTGTTGATCCTGACCGTGTGGGTGGCCGAAGCGGTCGAGCAGGAAGACCCCTTCCGGTCGTCCACCGTCACCTTCACGGTGTAATTGCCTCCCTTGGCGTAGGCGTGGGAAGCCTTGGAACTCCCCTCCTCTACCGTGCCGTCACCGAAGTTCCAGGTGTACCGGAGGGAATCCCCATCCGGATCCTTGGAGCCGGAAGCGTCGAACCGGACCGGCTTGGTGACGCAGGAGAGCGTCTCCCCGGTCAGGGCGGCGCTCGGCGCGCCGTTGACCTTGACGGTCATCGAGGCGGTTGCCGTGGCGCAGGCCGAGCCGCTGCCGTCGTTGACGGTCAGCGCCACCCGGTAGGTGCCCCCCTTGGCGAAGGTATGGTTGACCCGCGCGCCGGTCGCCGTGGCGCCGTCGCCGAAGTCCCAGCTGTAGGCCAGGGTCTTGCCGGTTTCCGCCTTGGAGCCGCTGCCGTCGAAGGCAACCGACGCTCCCGCGCAGGCCTCGGCCGGCCCCTTGGCCGTCGCCACCGGCGGCTTGTCGAGCCGCAGCTGCAGCGTGTCCTTGGCGACCGAGCAGCGGGAGCCGACGCCGTCGTCCACGGTCAGACCCACGGTGTAGCTGCCTCCCTTGGCATAGGTATGGCTGACCCGCTGACCCTCCCCGATCGCGCCGTCGCCGAAGTCCCACGCGTAGGAAAGCTTGTCCCCGTCCGCGTCCCGGGAGCCCCCCGCGTCGAACGAGACGGCGTAGACATCGTCGAAGGACTTCAGACACAGCGTCTGGTCCTTGCCGGCGTCGGCCGTCGGCGGGGTGTTGACCCGGATCGTCCGGGCGATCTCATCGGTGCTGCAGACGGTCTTCTCGTTGTCGTCCACCTTCAGGGTCACCCGGTAGGTGCCTCCCTTGGCGAACTGCTTGCGGACCTGCTTGCCCTCGGCGGTGCTGCCGTCGCCGAAGTTCCAGACATAGGAGAGGTTTTCCGGCGCGTCGTCCATCGTGCCGCCGGCGTCCGCGGCCAACTCCTCACCCACGCAGACCAGCTCCGGCAGGGTGAAAGCCGCCTTCGGCGGAGTGTTCACCTTGACCCACTGGAAGGAGGCGTCGCTGTTGCAGACCAGTCCCGAGGAGTCGGTGACCGTCAGCGAAACCTTGTACTTGCCCCCCTTCTGGAAGACATGGCTGACCACCGGCTCGGTGGCGGTGCTGCCGTCGCCGAAATCCCATAGGAAGGTCAGCGGCTGCTTGTCCAAGTCATAGGATTCGGTCGCGTCGAAAGTGAACTGGTTGCAGGCGTTGGTCGGAGCCGGCTTCGGAGCCGGCGCGGGAGCGGGGACCGGCTTGGGAGCCGGGGCCGGCCTGGGGGTCGGCGCCATCGGGCGCCCCTGCTGGAAGTAGACCGGCAGGTGATTGCCCCGGTCGTCCAGCACCTCCACGCCGGCATGGGCGTAGTGCTGGGTTCCCTTGGTCACGATGTATTCCAACCGCCAAGGGACATCCCCCCGGACCGCGACCCGGGTCTCGGCCCATTGGCCGCTCAGAGAATCGGCCACCTTGACATGGGTGCCGTCCACCGGGTTGTACAGGATCCCCTTGCCGCCATTGGCGTCCAGATCATAGTTCCGCAGGGAGATCTGCTTGGTGCCGGCCGGCACCTCGGGATAGAAGAACATCTTTTCCCCCTCCTCCGGCCGCAAACGGAAGGTGGGGCTGTAGGAGAAGGCCTCGGCGCTGGCCGGTTCGGTCCGGACCCGGAACAGGTTGGCGTCATCCCCCTGCAGGGTCTTGACCTCCAGGCGGAACCGATAGACGCTCCCCACCTTCTCGCCGGCGCTCGGCGCCTGGGCCTCGAAGGCGTAGAAGCTCCGGTCCCACTTGCGGTCGGCCCCGAACCTGGCTTCCTGGATCAGCTTGCCGCCGGCCCCATACAGGGAGAAAGCCGTCACGGTGTTCCAGCGGTTGGCCGAATCGGTCCGGAAATCCCGCATGCCGCCGGTATCGGGATCGTACACTTCGATTCGGACCATTCGCGACTCGCTCTGCGGGACATCCACGAACAGCTCCAGCATGTGGTCCTGCGCCCCGAGCAACGGGTCCCCTTCGGGACCGAAAACATAGAAGTAAGGGGCTTGGGTGTCCTCCGGGGGAACGGTCTTGGCGTCGGCCGTCCCCATCGTCAGCAGGGCCGCCGAGGCCAGGGCGCAGAACAGCGTCTTCAAAAATCGCATGGGGTCAAACCTCCTTTATCGGGGTTCCGGGTTGTTCCTAAAATGAAATCGGAAAAGCCAATCGAAGATTAGGTCTTGAGGGGGTCATGATAGCAAGGGCAGGTGTTTTTGTCGAGCCGCTCTGATCAAAAATGGAACGATGACGCAGGTCATCATCCGGACCGGCCGGATCGGGCATACTCCATACTGGAGGGCGGGAGAAGGCGCCCAACCGGCGGCCGAAGGACCCGGGCGAAAGCAGGCCCAGGGAGATCCCCAGAAGGGGGACAGCGGCAAGACCGGATCGGGCTGAGGTACCGGCTCTCCGGAGGAAGGGGATGGAAGAAGCGGGACAGGCGGATGCCGGGTAGGCAAGCGGACGAAGGACCGGTATCCGCCTGAAACTTATCTACATCCCTTCGAAGAGCCGCTCCACATCGGCTCGGCGGCACAGTTCCGTTCCGGGGGTCATGACCGTCGCGGCTCCGGCTGCCGCGCCGAACCGGAAGGCTTCGGCCATCGGGCGTCCCCGGGCCAGCGCCAGCAGCCAGCCGGCTGCCATGCTGTCGCCGGCGCCGATCCGGCTGGCGACCGGGACATCGGGAGACTTCACCCGGAGGATCCCCTCCGGGGTCGCCAGCAGGGCGCCGGCCGCTCCCAGCGAGACGGCGACCGCTTCGGCCGCCTTTTCCCGGATCAGGGTTTGGGCCGCTTCGGCCTGTTCCGGCTCGGAACGGGCCGATTTCCCTGTCAGTTCCTCTAACTCATGAAGGTTCGGCTTCAGCAGCGAGACCCCCGCTTCGCAGGCCGATCGCAGGGCTGCGCCCGAGCCGTCCACCAGCAGCCGGATCTTTCGTTTCCGGGCCAACTGCGCCAGCCGGGCGTAGAAATCCGACGGCATTCCGGGGGGCAGGGAACCGCTGGCCGCCAGCCAGCCCGGCGCCGGGTCCCACCGTTCCAGCAGCTCCAGGATCGGCTCCGCCTCCCCGTCCAGGTGGGGGCCGGGCAGGTTGAAGCGGAACTGCCGGTTGGTCGCCCGCTCCATCACGGCGAAGTTGATCCGGGTCCAGCCGCTGATCGGGATCGGCCGGCAGTCCAGGCCCCCCTCCACCAGCGCCCGCTCCAGAATCTGCCCCGGAGGACCTCCCCGGGCAAAGAGGGCGGTGGAGCGCCCCCCCAGGATGCGGATCACCCGGGAGATGTTGATGCCGCCGCCCCCCGGCTCGTACCGGGGCGGGGAGCAACGCAGTTTCCGCTCTTCCTCGATCCGTTCCACCGAGACGCTTTCGTCGATTGAGGGATTGAGGGTGAGGGTCAGAATCGTCTCCATCCTTCCTCTATTGTAACGCCTCCGGTTGTCCCGGGTGCTACAATGGCCCCGCCGTGATTCCGATGATTCGACTGAAGGGGCTGGAGGTTCCGGCGGTCGTGCAGTCGCCGATGGCCAACTGCACCGATCTGAGCTTCCGGCTGATTGCCCGGGAACAGGGGATGCGCTTCGCCTTCCTGGAGATGATCTCCGCCCGGATGCTGCTGGAGGAGAACCGGGTCACCTCCGGCCGCCTCAAGACCGAGGCGGCCGACCGACCGGCCGGGCTCCAGCTGGTCGGCTGCGATCCCGGTGAGATGGGGGAGGCGGCCGCGAAGGCGGAGGGGCTCGGCTTCCCGCTGATCGACATGAACCTGGGCTGCCCGGTTCCGAAGGTGGTCAGCAAGGGGGGCGGCTCGGAACTGCTCCGGACCCCCGAGAAGGCGGGGGCGATCTTCCGCCGGGTCGTCCGGTCGGTCCGCCGGGCGCCCGTCACGGTCAAGATGCGGCTGGGCTACGCCGACACCACCGGATCGGAGGCGGTCCGGATCGCCCGGATCGCCGAGGAGGCCGGTGTGGACGCCGTCGCGGTTCACGGCCGGACCCGCCAGCAGGGGTATTCCGGCAGCGCCGATTATGAGGGGATCCGGCGGGTCAAGGAGGCGGTCCGGATCCCGGTCTACGGCAACGGGGATGTCATGGACGGTCCCTCCGCCCGGCGGCTGCGGGAGGTCTCCGGGTGCGACGGGGTGATGGTGGGGCGGGGGGGATTGGGTAATCCCTGGATCTACCGAGAAATCGAGTCGGCCCTTGGAAGCGGCGGCTGGACCCCTCCGGCTGGCGCGGAGCGCAAGCAGACTCTTTTGAAGCACATCGATCTGGTCTGCCGGTACGAGCGGTGGCCGATCGGGCCGCTGCGGCGGATCATCTGCTGGTACGCGAAGTCTTTTCCCCGGGCCGCCGAGTTCCGCAACGCGGTCCACCATGCGGAGACGGTGGAAGCGATGCGTCGGATCGTCGAGGAAGCTTTCCAAACGGAGGAGAACTGAAATGCTGGGAGGCAAGGGAGCGGATTTCGGCCTGCTGTGGCTTCGGCTTTGGATGGGCAGCGGTATCGCGCTGCACGGTTTCCAGAAGGTGTTCGGCGGGATGATGCCCAGGTTCATCGAGGGGGTCGCGCAGATGGGATTCCCCCTGCCGGTGGTCTTTGCCTGGGCGGCGGCGCTCTCGGAGCTGGCCGGCGGAGCGCTGATCGTTTTGGGGCTGGGGACCCGCTGGGCGGCGGCGGCGGTCTTCACGACGATGTCGGTGGCCGCCTTCCTGGCGCACGCGGCCGATCCCCTCTCGGCCAAGGAGCTGGCGCTGGCCTACTGGACGATCGCCGGCGCCCTGATCTTCCTGGGGCCGGGCCGGCTGTCGCTCGATCGGGAATGATTTTCGGGTATACTGAGAGCAGCTTTCAAAACCCGATCTCGTAGCGAAAGCGCTGGAGCCGAGGCGAGACAAGGCCGAGCGACGAAGGCGTATCCTCTGAGATACGTCGAGGAGCGAGAACGCAGTCGCAGCCCGGCTCCGACGCTTGCAGCAGAGAGCCGGTTTTGAAAGTTGCTCTAAAACTCGGGAGGAGGGGACCGGATGCCGGGCAGCGTGATTTTGCTGGTGGAGGATGAATCGGACGCCCTGTACGCCAGTCAGACGGCGCTGCAGTCCCGCGGCCACAAGGTGTACGCGGCGAACAGCGGCGAGATGGCCTTCCGCTACATCAAATCGATCCGCCCCCGCCTGATGGTCGTTGATTACCGCCTGCCGGGGATGACGGGCGCCAAACTGATCCGGGACGCGGCGCGGATGGACCCGGGGCTCAAGGCGATCGTCTTGACCGGCCAGACGCACATGTTCTCGGCCGTCGAGAAGGAGTGCCGGGCGCTTGGCGTCACGACCATCCTGCGCAAGCCGGTGACGATCGCTGAACTGAACCGGGCCGTCGATCAAATCCTCAACCCCGTCGCCGGCCGTCCCTCCGGTTCTCCCGTCCCCCATGCTTGAGGCTTTCGTCCTGGGGGTGATTCAGGGGATCACCGAATGGATCCCGATCAGCTCCGAGGCGATGGTGATCCTGGCCAAGGTCCATCTCTTCGGCGGCCGGGGGACGGTCTCGGAGCTGGTCCTCTATTCGCTGGCTCTTCATCTGGGGACCTTCTTCTCGGCCCTGATCTACCTGCGCCGGGATGTCGGCCGTCTGGCGGTCTCGGTCGTCCGGTGGCGCCAGGCCGACACCGGCACCCGGAACCTGTTCGGTTTCCTGTTGGTGGCCTGCGCCCTCAGCGGCGGAATCGGGATCGTTTTGCTGGGGCTGCTTTCCCATATGCAGGTCGTGGAGGCCGCCGGGCGCTGGGTGACCGGCGGGATCGGTGGGCTGTTGATCGTGACCGGCGCCATGCAGTTGTACCCTCCCCGCGAGGGGACCAAGGGGGCGGCCGACCTGACCTGGTGGGGAGAGGGGCCGCTCCTGGGGATCGCCCAGGGGCTGGCGGCGCTGCCCGGTTTTTCCCGCTCCGGCCTGACGGTTTCGGCCCTGCTGCTGCGGCAGTTCAATAAGGAGGATGCCCTGCGCTTCAGCTTCCTGATGGGGCTGCCGGTCCTCCTGGCCCCTCTCTTTTTCGGCAGGGAATTCGCCCACATGCTCCTGAAGCCGGAGATCCTGTTCGGCATGGCGGTTTCGGCGGTCACCGGTTTCGCCGCGATCGCCGCCCTGATGCGGATCGCCCGCCGGGTGAACTTCGGCTGGTTCGTGATCGGCTTCGGGGCCCTCAGCATCGTCGCCGCCCTCGTCTGATTATGCCCGCCGGCCGGTCCGGATACCAGTTCGGCACCTTCCAGGGGGTCTACACCCCGAGCATCCTGACGATCCTGGGGGTCATCATGTACCTCCGTTTCGGGTGGGTGCTCGGTCAGGTGGGGTTGATCGAGACCCTCGGGATCGTCCTGCTCTCCACGAGCGTCACCTGCCTGACCGGTCTTTCGATCTCGGCCCTGGCGACCAACATGAAGATCGGCAAGGGGGGGACCTACTACATGATCTCCCGGTCCCTCGGGGTGGAGGCGGGGGCGGCGGTCGGCCTGCCGATCTTCCTGGCCCAGACGCTGGGGATCTCCTTCTATGTCGCCGGTTTCTCCGAGTCGGTGGCCACCCTCTTCCCGCAGTTCCCGGCCGTCACCGTTGGGGTCGCGACCCTGGCGGTGCTGCTGGCGCTCGCTTATTTCTCGGCCAACCTGGCGCTGCGGATCCAGTATCCGGTCATGGTCTGTGTGCTGATCTCCCTGGTCTCCTTTGCGCTGGGCGCCCTCCGGCCGGCGTCCCCGCTGCCGGCCGCCCCTGAGCTGGCGGCGACCGCGGCCCCGCCGCTGCAGCCGTTCTGGAGCGTGTTCGCCGTCTTCTTCCCGGCGGTGACCGGCATCGAGGTGGGGCTGGCGATGTCGGGAGACCTGAAGAACCCGGCCCGCGCCTTGCCGTGGGGAACCCTCGGGGCGGTCGGCACCAGCCTGGTCATTTATCTGGCGATCCCGCTGCTCCTCTTCCGGGCGGTCCACGACCCGGCGCTGCTGCGTTCCAATTTCTTCATCATGCGGGACATCGCGATCTGGCCGGAGGCGGTGGTGCTGGGGCTCTGGGGGGCGGCCCTCTCCAGCGCCCTCGGGGCGATGCTGGGGGCGCCCCGAACCCTCCAGGCATTGGCGGAGGACGGCGTGGTTCCCGCCCGGATCGGCCGGGGGTTCGGCTCGGGGAACGACCCCCGCCTGGCGACGATGATCTGTTTCGCGATCGCCCTGGCGGGGATCCTCCTGGGAGGGCTCAACGCGATCGCCACCCTGTTGACCCTCTTCTTCCTGACCGCCTACGGCCTGCTGAATCTCTCGGCGGCGCTCGAGGGGGTGATCGGCTCGCCGGCTTGGCGGCCGGAGTTCCGTTGTCCCTGGCCGCTGTCGATGCTCGGGGCGCTGCTTTGTCTGGTGCTTGCCTTCATGATCAGCCCCGGCGGCACCTTCCTGGCGACCCTCGTGACCGGCGGCGTCTATTCGCTGATGCGCCGGCGGCAGATGAAGGCCTACTGGGGGGACATGCGGTACGGGATCCTGACCTTGCTGGCCCGGTTCTCCCTCTACCGGATGGCCCGCCGGGAGCCGACGGCGCGCACCTGGCGGCCGAACATTCTGGTCCTCAGCGGTTCCCCGTCGGCCCGCTGGTATCTGATCGCCCTGGCCGACGCGATCTCCCACGGCAAGGGGTTCCTGACGGTGGCGGCGATCGTGCCGGAGCGGGTCCCGGACGACCGGGTGGAGAACCTCGGGGACTCGATCGAGGAGTACCTGACGAAGCGCCGGGTGCCGGCGCTCGTGAAGCTGCAGACTGCCGACGATGTGCTGGAAGGGGCCTGCGCCCTGGTCAAGACCTACGGCTTCGGGCCGTTGGAGCCCAACACCATCCTGCTGGGGGAGACCGAACAGGCCCACAATGTGGCCGGCTATGTCCGGCTGATCCGGATGGTCGCCGGGACGCGACGCAATCTGATCGTCGTCCGGGAAGGGGATGAATCTCCCCAGTTGAGCGGCGAGACCCGGATTGATCTGTGGTGGAGCCACACCAGCCAGAACGCCAGTCTGATGCTGGCGTTGGCCCACCTGCTGCGGACCAGCCCGGAGTGGATGAACGCCCGACTGATCCTCAAGACGATCGTCGATTCGGCCGAGGACCAGCCGGAGGCCACCCGGGGGCTGGCCGACTTCCTGAAGCGCAGCCGGGTGGAGGCGGAGGTTCAGGTGCTGGTCCGGGAGAAGGGGGCGGAGGTGTTCCAGACGATCCGGCGCTCCTCCAGCGGAGCCAGCCTGGTCTTCATCGGGATGCGGGCGCCGGAACCGGATGAGGCGGCGGAGTCGTACAGCCGCTACTACGAGGAGCTGCTGTCCCACACGGACGGTTTCCCTCCGATCGCGATGGTGCTGGCCAGCGAGGACATCGAATTCGATCGGATCTTCGCCTCCCCTCGGTGAGGGGGGCCCGGGTGGGGGCGTCTTGACGGCCGTTCAGGCAACGGCTAGAGTGGAGGCGTGATGCCGGCGCTCTGGGGGAACTTCTTCAGCGATTTGGTCGACCACTTTCGGGTGGCCGATTTCTTCGACATCGCGATCATCACCCTCTTCATCTATTCGATGATCACCTGGGTCAAGCAGACCGCCTCCCGTTCGATCTTCGTCGGCGCTTCGGTCGTCGTGACCGTCTATTTCCTGGCTCGCACCTTCGACCTGTACCTGACCTCTCTGCTGTTTCAGGCGGTCTTCGCCGTCCTGTTGATCGCGCTGGTGGTCGTCTTTCAGGAGGACCTCCGGCGGTTGTTCGAGCGGATCGCCCTCTGGGGGACCTTCCGGGGGAAGCGCCGGGCGGTCGCGGCCCACCCTCGGATCGACAACTTGATCGAGGCGGTCAGCGTGCTCGCCTCTCGCCGGATCGGGGCGCTCCTGGTGCTCAAAGGAAAGGAGCCGCTGGAGCGGCACATCGACGGCGGGGTGGTCCTGGAGGGGCGCCTCAGCAAGCCGCTGCTGTACAGCCTCTTCGACACCCACTCGCCGGGGCACGACGGGGCGATGCTGGTCGAGGGGGAACAGATCGTCAAGTTCGGCGCGCATCTTCCCCTCTCCAAGAACCTGCGGGAGGTGGGAACCCGGGGGACCCGGCACACCGCCGCCCTGGGCCTCTCGGAGCGGTGCGACGCCCTGGTAGTGGTCGTCTCCGAAGAGAACGGAACGATCAGCATCGCCGAGGGGGGGCGGCTCGACGTCATGGAGTCGGCCGCGGAGCTCAAGGGGCGGCTGGAGGGTTTCTTCAAGCAGCGCTTCCCGAAAGGGCGGGAGGGGGATTGGAAGACCTTCTTCCAGCAGGATGCCCGGGTCAAGGTGGCTTCGGTCCTGTTGGCGTCGCTGGCCTGGTTCCTGTTCGCCTACCAGTCCGAGACGATCCACCGGACCTTCATCGTCCCGATCGAGTACCGGAACCTCCCGAAGGACTGGCGTCTGGAATGGACCCGGCCTTCCGAAGTGCGGGTGACCCTGTCGGGATCGGATCGGGCCTTTCAGTTGTTCAATCCCTCGACCCTGATTCTCTCGATGGACCTGGCCGGCGTCCAGGAAGGCCCCCAACAGCTTGTGGTCCAGGAGGAGGCGGTCCGAATCCCCGCCAACCTCTCGGTTTATCAGATCGATCCGAGCGTCGTTTCTCTCGAGGCTCGGCCGGTCACGATCGTCCGGCTGCCGGTTCTCGCGCAGACGGTCGGGGAGTTCCGGCAGGGGGTCCGGCTGATCGGGATCCAGGTCGCGCCCCAGCAGGTTCACGCCCGGATCCCGAAGGGGTACCCCAATCCGCTCGAAACGCTCGCCACCCAGCCGGTGGATGTGAGCCAGATCACCGAGACGACGACCCGGGAAGTGCCGTTGATCATTCCCGATTTCGTCCGGCTCGTGGAGACCGAGCCGACCGCCGTTCGGGTTACGGTCGAAGTGGAGCGCAAGTAGCGCCGCCCAGGTGGCCGGAGGGACCGATGAGATCCGTCAGGGGATTGATTCAGCTTTTGAAGAGCAAGCGGCGGGCCCTCTCCCCCCTGCTGGTCCTGACCCACAACCATCCCGATCCGGACGCGATCGCCGCCGGGT
>Ga0210019_1000838_pt1 | contig 36078 bp, 37 predicted proteins | sample CryGeyCG2114_020_2_FD_183969 | JGI IMG/M metagenome (GOLD analysis project Ga0210019, IMG submission 183969) | Groundwater microbial communities from aquifer - Crystal Geyser CG11_big_fil_rev_8/21/14_0.20 (SPAdes) (version 2) | ecosystem: Environmental > Aquatic > Deep subsurface > Groundwater ...
TCAAGCCTAGATTTGAGCAAGTTTGAAGCAATTTTCTTGACCAGTTTCCCATGCATGGACTTCACTCGAGGGATTCTATGAATTGGCGAAATGAGCTCAAAACCCCAGGGATCCAAAGTCGGCCGAGCAAATCAGATTCGAGCTCATCCGGAGGCGCGTCCCTTTGGACCAAATGCCTTAATTGCGGAACGATTCTGTATCGCGTGGAAATCGATCGAAATGATTTTGTTTGTTTGAAATGCAACTATCATTTCATCATGCCAGCGAGACGGCGGGTGGATCTTTATGCGGATCCAGGAAGTTTTGTTGAATTTGATGTCGATATGAAATCAACTGATCCCTTGGAATTTTTCGACGAAAAAGCCTATCCAGATAGGTTAGGAGCGTCTCAAAAAAAATCTGGCGAAAACGAAGCTGCCATTTGGGGTAAGGCTAGTTTAGATGGGCAGGATTTTGCTTTGGGGATATTTGTTTTTGAATTTATGGGCGGAAGTATGGGTGCCGTCGTTGGCGAAAAAATCACTCGATGTTTTGAATATGCGCTTGAGAATCGCATACCGGCGGTGGTCGTTTCTTCATCAGGTGGCGCTCGAATGCAGGAGGGCATTTTGTCTTTGATGCAAATGGCGAAAACATGTGCGGCTTTGCAGCGTCTACGAAAAGAAGGTCTTGTATATGTTTCGGTTTTGGCTCACCCGACAACCGGGGGTGTGGCGGCTAGTTTTGCGATGCTTGGAGATGTCAATATTGCGGAACCCGAAGCGCTGATTGGTTTTGCAGGACCTAGGGTGATCGAGCAGACCATCCGGCAGAAGCTCCCAGAGGGTTTCCAGCGATCTAATTTTTTGCTTAAACATGGAATGATCGACAATATCGTCGAGCGCAAGGAACAGAGGCGGTATCTTTCTCGGCTTTTCCGGATCTGCGCCCATCGCTTGAATAAAAAGGCGTCCTGACATAAGAAACCCTCAGTTCTATGACCGCTCCCATTCAAGTATTTGATGTACCCTCTCTTGAGTTTTACAAACTGGATAATATCCGTGAGGCGCTACAAAAGTTGGACAATCCGCAGTTTGGGAGGCGGTGTATTTTGGTGGCGGGTACCAATGCCAAGGGCTCGGTCGTCTCTTATCTTTCGGAGCTTTTTCAACTGACGGGCAAAAAAATCGGAAGTTACTACTCTCCGCATATTGAATCCGAATGTGAAAGAATTCAAATTAACTCGGATCTCATTCCTGAAGAAGAACTTCAAAGATTACGTCTTAAGCATGAAACAGTTTTGAAGCCGCTGACGTATTTTGAACAAATGACTTGTTTAGCCTTTGTATACTTTCGGGAGCAGAAAGTAGATTTACAAGTTTTGGAAGTTGGGATGGGCGGGCGATTGGATGCGACGAATCTTTCAGATCCAGATTACTCGGTTATTACCTCTGTGGGATTGGACCACGAAGAAGTGCTTGGCAAGGGCGAGTCCGCTATTGCTCGTGAGAAATCAGGAATTATGCGAAAACGAAAAGGGCGACCGGTTTGGGTTGCCGGATCTCTAAGTGGGTTAGCGCAAGAAAGTTGTAGGGAGGTCGCTCGAGAAGTTGGTGCTGAGCTTCGAAGTTTATCCTCTGCCATTTTGCCTGAAGTGATCATCAAACAAATCAATTCTGAATTGAGAGATCGGGGTGACTTTCAAATTCAAAATGCTAAATTAGCTTTGGCTTTATTTCTAGAGGCCTGTCGAGACTGGAATTGGGAACAGAGCGACTTTCCAAAAAATATATTTCGAAAAGCAAGGCTCAAAGGTCGTTGTCAGATTTTAAGTCAGTTTCCGCTTGTCGTTATTGATGGTGCTCATAATGTGGAGGCCGTTCGAGCGCTTGATAACTTTCTGGAGTTAAATTTTCCCAATCAAAAATTCACCGCCGTTTTTGGAGTGATGAACGAAAAGGATCCGATCCCACTACTAGAAGTTCTAAGGTCTCGCATTAAGGCGCTGTGTCTGCCGGACTTCTATCCTCCAAGGCAGATGTCTAAAGAAAAATTAGCCAAACTGATTGAAGAATCGAGCCTGGACGTGGGTCCGGTCGTCATAGAGATGGATCTTGGAGCGGGACTTCGACGCCTGAAAGACGGTGGTGAAAGCCTATTGGCATTTGGTAGCTTCTATTTGGCAGGACAGATGATTCGTTTGTCCCAGGGAGATCGATAAATGAAGAAGCGAATTGAAGGTCTTTATTTTGGTCGAAATATTTTGCGAGAGGCGCTGGAGGCGGAAGTTGAGATTTCGGAAATTTATTATGATACGGATGCAGCTTTTGAATTTATAAATTCTCTCAAGGGAGTGAAAACTTTTGGTGCTAGGCTGGTTAAAGGTCTTCCGGCTATTATTAAGAACCAGGCACATCAAGGCGTGGCATTTTGGACACCCCATACTTTCTATCGTCCCTTAAGAGATTATCCTCTCAATAAGCAGCGTTTTGTTATTCTTTGTAATCATGTTCAAGATATTCATAATTTTGGTTCCATTGTTCGCTGCGCGGTAGCCTTCGGTGCAGGACTTTTGATTCATGAAGAGAAGGGGAGCGCTGAATTAACTGCGGCCGCGATGAAGTCGTCTGCGGGCCTAGCCTTTAGATTGTCGTTTTGTAAAGTAGAGCATCTTTCTGAGGCGACGCGAGCGCTGGCCAAGAACGGTTTTAGGATTATCGGATTGGACGCCGGAAATAATGCGCAAGTGCTAAGGGACTGGATACCGCAATTCCCTTTGGCTTTAGTCTTAGGTTCTGAGGGGGAGGGCATCTCGGTCGGCATCAAAAAGTACTGTGAGAGTCTCGTAAGTATTCCGATGGAAAGGGCTGCCGAATCTCTGAATGTAAGCCACGCGGCTGCCATTGCTATGAATTGGGTGTATGAGGGGGGTCAGGGCGGATAAGTGCCAGGTTAGAACCTGGCACTTATCCGCCCTGACCCCCCTCTAATTGCCGTGATCCCTTAAAACTGCTAGGAGAGCATTCTTATGGTGGATAAAGGTCAATTGGCGGCTACGGAAACACCCCTCACGATGGTTACCTGCTACGATGCAAGTTTTGCCAGACTTTGCGCCAAAGCTGGAGGTCTTGACTATGTGCTCGTGGGGGATTCCATGGGCATGGTGGTCTACGGCCAGGAAAATACCAATGGCGTTAGTCTTCGACAAATGATGGAACATGTTGCGGCCGTTAAGCGTGGCCTTCAAAATTCGGGTGAAAAAATCTTGCCCATCATCATTGCAGATATGCCCGCGGGCACTTATGAGTTTCCGGAAGAGGCAATTGATTCGGCCAATAAATTAATTGAGGCAGGAGCCGAGATAGTTAAACTGGAAGGGCCAGTCACCGAAGTCGTAGCGGCCTTAGACACGGAAGGTATTCGAGTTTGCGGTCATATTGGCCTCACCCCTCAGAGCATTCATGACTATAAGCTTCAGGGTAAGACTCCTGAAGATGCCAATCGTCTATTCCGGGAAGCCAAGGAATTGGAATTAGCTGGCGTTGAACTTTTGGTTTTAGAAATGATACCGAGGAGCCTGGCTGCTGGTATTACCAACGCTCTTAAAATTCCGACGATTGGAATTGGCGCAGGCCCAGAGTGTAGTGGACAAGTCTTGGTTCTTTACGATCTTTTGGGGTTAAATCTTAAATTTCAGCCCCGCTTCTTGAAACGATTTGCAGATGGAGAGCTTTGGGTTGAAGAAGCGCTACGATCTTATCGAGATGAGGTTGTACGCAGGGATTTTCCTTCGAAGGAAAATAGCTTTTAATTCGATCGGTTCCTATAAAGACAAAGACGATGAAGATTTTAAAAACAGCTTCTTCACTAAAGAAATGGAGAAGGAAACTTTCGAATTCAATAGACTTGGGCTTTGTCCCAACTATGGGGGCGCTACATCGAGGACATTTATCGTTGGTTGATCGATCGGTCAGAGATAACGATCTGACGATTGTAAGCATCTTTGTAAATCCAACTCAGTTTGGTCCCAAGGAAGACTATCTAAAGTATCCGCGTCCACTGGCAAATGATTTAAAGATGTTGAGGCGAGCGGGGGTTGATGTCGTATTTGTTCCGAAATCTTCAAAAGAGATTTACCCCTTAAAAGATGAGTTCAAAGTTCGAGTGCCGAACCACTGGATGAGGTTCATGGAGGCCAAATTTCGGCCCGGACATTTTGAAGGTGTGGCGACAGTTGTCTTGAAATATTTTTTATTGGTGCAGCCAAGGCGCGCTTATTTTGGTCGGAAGGATTTTCAACAGCTTCGATTGATTGAGAGCTTAGTGGAGTCCTTTGGGCTTAATATAAAAATTATTGGCTGCCCGACTTTGAGAGAGAAAACGGGTTTAGCATTGAGCAGCCGCAATATTTATCTTTCTGACATGGAAAGAATTAAAGCTGCTGAAATATTTAAATCTCTTAAGGAGTCTAAAACCTTAGGAGAAGCTTCGCGACGCTTGCGAAAACAGGGATTTAAAATTGATTACCTTGAAAGTTGGAATGATACGCTTTCGAGTCCTGATCCCAAAAAGCCCGCTAGATGGTTGGTCGCGGGTAAACTTGGTGGGGTTCGTCTTATTGATAATGTGCTGAAAAAATCATAAGACGAACCCCACCCGTGTCGCTCTTTTTAAACTGACGATCAGGTCTCGTCTAATTGGCTCTGATGCTTCGGCGCTGCAAGATCTTATCGATATGTCGATCAATGATTCGATCGATTCGTGTTCGATCGCTCATCATATCTCGGAGCCGATAGGAGTCTTCGGCAGATAACAATTTAATTTTAACCAGCTCGCCGATGGTTTGGCTCATTTGTTGTTCATCAAAGTTTTTCATCCCATAGGTTGCATCCATAGCCATTTGGCAGATTTTCCCTATAAGTTGAGTCTTTTCTGAATTTACAGATGTGGTAGGTAAACTACCCCCTAGATTACTGTTCATGATTCTCAATCCCCCATCTGTAATTACACAGAATAAAGACAATATGAGTCAAACAAAATCAGGAGTGTTTCCGGATTCTTGAGCGTAATAATGCATGGTGTCATTGATTTCTTGCTGCAAGACGTCCGGATACATTAATACCACGAGCGCGCGCTCTCCGAGATTACGCTCCGTTCGAATTCTCGCCATATTATCAAAGGAATCCACAATCGATTGAAAGAAAGCGATCTCTGATCGAGGTAGCCAAAAGTACAGCCGCTTGTCAGAGCTTGGTGGGATCGAGAATTCACTAGAATCTATCGAGTGAGGCTGCATAAGAAGAGCTAAGCTCTTAATTTAAATAAAAAAATATGACGAGCGCAAAATGGGAGAGCTTGGATTCGTTAGCCTGATCGGCTTCTTAAGTCCTTGAAAAGTCTGGAGGTGCTTGTCTATGGAGCGCCGCATCACTACGCAAATCCTTTCTAGGTGCCCTGACAATTACTGATCGATTCTTCGGTGCTTCGCAAAACCTACCGACTGACAACTTTAATTGTGAGTGCCCTACAAACATAATTTCGGGGCTCCTAGATCCATTGTTTTGACAATTTGGCCAACTGACAACTTTCGTTCAGGCACAAATGGCATACGCCTTGCGCTTAGACGCCAAGCAAGTTTACGAAAATAAATGCGAAGGGAAGAGGGGATACTACAATGAAAAATCAGATTCTTGGAATATTAAGCTCCGTGACACTCGCAGCTTTTGCTCTGACGGGTTGTGGGGGCGGTAGTTTGGGAGATAAAGTCGGTATCTCTCTGGATCCATTAACTCAAGTCGCTAGTCTATCAGTTGAGATGAGTGATGGATTGGAAGTCAATCTTGATGGAAGTTTCGAAATTGCAGAGGGTTATGGAAGCCTGCATTTTCAACCTGCAACGAAAACCGAAAACGCGAAGATCGTAATTGATTTAAATTTACAGGCCGTTCTTGCCGGACAGCTTGGACAGTACGGCCTCGTAACGACAATGCCTAATGGTGCGCCATTACCTGTGGCCATGACCCCTCCATTGATTAAAATTCCCGTGCTCCAAAGTGGCGGGATAACTTTGGATGCCCTAGCAGCCATTACGCCTGAGCTTCAGTTGGGTGCATTTGTGGGAATTTCACAGTTCAAATCCCAATACATTCCAATGGGCGTTTCAGTATGTCAAAATTTTAGAAACGAAGAGAACTATGCGTTTGCCGCCATTTGTATCTATGGGCCGAGTGGGAACCTTCCGGGCGGTATTTTCCTCGGTGGTAACTTTGGCGAAGTTTTGGACCTCGACGGTATCATACAAAGCAGCCCCGAGATGCTAGCGCTTCAAAGTTCTCCCACAGCGCTAATGGCCGTAAGCATGCAAAGCCAGCTAATGGCTAGCCAGGCTGTAAGCACAGAGGTCGCGCAAGACTCTAAGGTTTGGACCAAAGAGCAATACGATCCTCAGTCTCGCCTTTCTAATCGGCGGACCGAGTTAAAAGTAGCTCGCAATGTCGCAAAAATTCTTCGAACGAGAGTTCGAAGGTAATTAACAAAAATAGAAATCTGGATCACACACGCTAACAAAAGCCCGGGAGCCATCCCGGGCTTTTGTTATTTTGGGTCGTTCGATTTGATTAGTAGTTCGAAGCCAGCAAGGAAATAAGCTGATGTTAGAAGTGTCGAGATGAGACGCATAATTGCCCCTCCTCTAAACACAGAGGCTATCAAGCGCAAGCTTTAAATTTAGGCGATTCCTCTCAGGGGCTTAGTTTTAAGCGTCTACCGGGGGCATTCGCTTCAAAACTTCGCGGATAGCTTCTTCCGGCACCGTAAGGGACATCCTAAAATAGGCTTCGCCCATCTTACCAAAACCAATTCCTGGCGTGGTAACAATTCCCCGCTTCATAAGATCTTCACAAAACTTCATTGAGCCTTGATGCCGTGGAGTTCGGATCCACAAATAAAAAGTGGCGCCTCCATCAAATACCTCGTAGCCAAGTTTTTCTAGGCCAAGTTTCATGAGATTTCGGCGATACTGAAAAACCTCTTTTGAGGGGTTAACTAACTCTCGCTCATTTCCTAACAGGGCATAACTTGCTGCCAGCTGAATCGGCTTAAAAATTCCCGTATCAATCGCGGACTTCATTCGATAAAGAGCCGTAATCAAACTTTCGTTGCCGACTGCAAAACCTACTCGCCATCCCGTCATATTGTAAGTTTTGCTACACGAGAAGAATTCAATGCCAACATCCTTAGCGCCAGGAACTTGCAAAAAAGCCGGTGCCATCGTGTCGTAGCTTTGCTCCGAATAAGGATTATCCGAACAAACAATAAAACCATAGCGTTGAGCTCGCGACACAAGTTCGCGATAAGTGTCGATTTCGACAGTGGCTGAGGTCGGATTGTTGGGGAAGTTGATGAATACAAGTTTGATGGTTTTCCAAACCTCTTCGGGTACCTCGTTCCAATCGGGTCGGAAACGATTTTCCCATTTGAGAGGAAAATAAACCGGTGAGGCTCCAGCGAGCAAAACAGCATTGGTGTAAACAGGGTAGCCTGGATCGGGAATGAGACAAAAATCTCCCGGGTTCAATACAGCTTGAGCAAAATTAGCGATTCCTTCCTTGGATCCGATTAAGTTAATGACTTCCTTTTGGGGATCACAAATTACCGAAAAACGCCTCTCCATCCACGTGCTGACAGCCTTTCTAAAAGACTCCAAACCATTGTAAGGGGGGTAGTGATGATTTTCCGTTTCTTGGGCCGTTCGCAAAAGCTCGTCCACGATCGGGCGAGGTGTAGCCAAATCAGGATCTCCCATTCCAAGATCAATCATTTGAATTCCTTGATCCATCAGCATTTTCTTTTTGCGATGGATGTCCGAAAAAATATAAGGAGGAAGTTTTTCGATTCTCAAGGAAGCTTTAAAATTCATTTCAAAATATCCTCCATAGAGTAAAGGCCAGGTGCTTGTTTAACTGCCCAATCTAAAGCTCGCATGGCCCCATTCGCAAAAATTTTGCGGGACTGGGCTCGATGCGTGAATTCCATATACTCATCACCCCAACTCAAAATCACTCGATGTTCGCCAGCGACTTCGCCAATTCGAAAATTTTGGATCTGAATGTCCGCATGGGGTTTGGCGGATTTGAGTCTCGATTGAATCTTTATGGCCGTACCGCTTGGTGAGTCTTTCTTGTGTTCATGATGGATATCTAGAATTCCGATTCTCGAGTCACTAAAATTGACTAATCGCTCAAGGCTTTGACAAAGCAATTCAATGCCAACGCTAAAGTTGGAATCCAAAACGACCGGAATTATTTTGGAGGCGGCGGAATAAATGGATCGTCGTTTCTCTTCAGATCCCCAGCCCGTTGTGCCGACAACAAGGGGACACTTAGCTTCCAAAGCTTTCGCCAGAACAGACTCACTTGTCGATGGAGTTGAAAAGTCAATAATGCCTCGAGCGCCTCTAAAGTCAGCTATCTTTTGTGAAGCCTCGGCCTTCGGGCTATAAATTTTGAATGGTCTGCTGTCCTGCTGATAGAACAACTGAAGTTCTTTAGACATTCGACCGCTTGATCCAACGATAATATCAAAGCTCATTTCAAATGACCTTCTTTTTGTAGAGCTTTCATTTCACGCTCAAGCTCGGTTCTAAATCTTTCGCTTAAGCCTAGCAAGGGCAGCCGGGGAAGGAGTTCTCTCCCAATCGAATGAGCCACGGCATATTTAATCGGAATGGGGTTTGACTCAATAAACAGTAAATCAAGTAATCGCTTATATCTGTCGAACAGATTCTTAGCCTCAGTCCAAAGATTTTTTTGGCTCAGGTCCCAGATTTCAATGCAGGCTTTAGGGCATAAATTAGAGAGGACACTGACCAGGCCCTTTGCTCCGTGAAGATAAAAGGCCAGAGCCGACGCATCATCGCCACACAATAAAGTTTTTTTTGCGGGAAGATGCTGAGACATATCCAAAAATGTTTGCCAAGAACCCGAGCTTTCTTTGAGCGCCAGGACGTTTGGGATTTTCCAGATCTCGGTCATGGTACTGGCTTGTATCGTCACGGCGGTTCGACCGGGAATGTTATAAACCATAATGGGCAGTTGCGAGGCCACTTGCGCAATTTCTCGATAATGCGCAACAAGGCCATCCTGAGTTGGTTTGTTATAGGGCGGGCTTGAAATCAAAGCGCCGTCCAATCCCAGTGCGTGGATTTTTTCAAACTTTTCTTTGCTTTGCCATGTGGAAGAACTTCCACAGGAAGCCCAAACCCTGATCTGTTTACGGTAAGTGGCCGCGAGCTTAATGGCTCTCAACCACTCCTCATCTCGAAGGCATAGGCCTTCTCCTGTGCTGCCTGCAATAACTATCCCATGAATGCCGGCGTCTATTTGACGTTGAATGAGGTTGTGAAGGCAGGCTTCATCCAATTGATCCGCTGAGTCGAAAGGCGTGATCAAGGCCGTGTAAATACCATTAATTTCCATAGAATCGGCTTTATCACAGAGCCGTTAAATTGACCGATACTTTTTTGCTACTCGTTGCGGCGCGCTCGCGAAACACAAGGTCTTCATAGCTTTCTCGCTCTCGAACGAGGTCATAGCGGCCATTATGAACCAAAACTTCGGCTGCGCGAGGTCGGGAATTGTACTGGCTAGCCATGACGGAGGCGTAAGCCCCACAACTCATAATCGAAAGCAAATCACCTTGCTGAAAATTTTGAATCCGTCGCGAATTCGCCAAAATATCTGCAGTCTCGCAAATAGGGCCAACCACCGTCGCTTTTAATTTTTTGTAGCGCTTATATTTGACGGGTAAAATCGAATGGTAGGCTTCGTAGAGACTCGGTCGCATGAGATCATTCATACCGGCGTCCGTGATGATATAATTTTCGGCCTCTCCACGTTTGACATAGCTAACACGACATAAAAGACTGCCAGCATTTCCCACAATGGATCGCCCAGGCTCCACGACAATAGTAGAGTCTGTCACTTCGCCAACTTCTTTGAGTAGGCATTGCGCCCAGCTCGTTAGGCTTGGGACTTTTTCATTCTTATAGGCGATGCCTAAGCCGCCGCCCAAATTGAGATGCGAAATCCCAGTCGTCCACTCTGTCGCCTTTTCATAGAGCTTCATTAGCTTTCGAACAGCTTCGGAATAGGGAGATAATTGCGTTATCTGACTACCAATATGGCAGCCGATCCCCATGACATATACATTCTTGAGTGAGAGGGCATACCGGATGATCTCCGGAGCTTTTTTGATTGGAATGCCAAATTTTGATTTTCGTAAACCCGTTGCAATATAAGGATGCGTCTTGGGATTGACGTCAGGATTTAGCCTAAAAGATATAAAAGCCATTTTCTTTTGAGCCTTAGCGACGCAATCAATCATTACAAGTTCTTGCTCGCTTTCTACATTGAAGAAGAGAATTTTGTTTTTTAAGGCGAAATCGATTTCTTCTCGGCTTTTTCCCACTCCATCATAAATAATTCTTTCTGCAGGAAATCCAGCCTCTAGCGCCCGAAAAAGTTCACCGCCACTGACAATTTCAGCTCCCGCGCCAAGATCGGCCAGCAATTTTAGAACCACAAGATTAGAGTTCGCTTTGACGGCATAGCCGATGAGGTGCTTGCGATCACCAAAGGCCGCTTTTAATTCCAAAAAATTCTTAATAATTTGATCGGCGGAATACACATACAATGGCGTGCCAAACTTTTGCGCAAGCTCATCCAGACTCACGCCGTCTAGCTCGAGAGTGTGGTTAGAATATTTAAAGCCTTCGAACTTTATACCCACAAAATCTCCGGTACCTGGTTAAAATTTTATGTACATTCCGCCACGTAACATAATCGCGGACTGAGCTTCCAGCTCCAGGCTTGGATTGTCGTAAAATGATCCAGGAATAAAATGGGCAAAAGTAATCTCAGCGGAAATATATTCATCAATGGGCCACATGGTGATGACGTCGTATTCCACACCATACAGGTTGCCGCCAGCTCCAGCCAATTTTTTGGGAGCATAAGGCATGATGACATTCAATGAGGGATGAAAGTAACTAGCGACATCGTAGCCCAAATTGACTCGACCGTAGACAGCATTTGAAATCGCTCCGGCATGTGGAGCGACAGCCAATCCATCGCCTTCAAGAGTTCGAGCGGCAGGAAGGGCTTCTTCAAAAACAATATAAGAGACATTGTAGTCGCGATTGAAAGCGTAAGTCTTAATATCACCAGTGGCGATATCACCGTCGGAAGTTCCGGAGCTAAAGCCAAGTTCGCTGAGGAAGTGAAATTTGTTAAGTTGAAGATCGCCGCGTCCGACAGCGTTCACAGCCAAGAGGTCATAATTCAAATAAGTACCAGCAAAGAGTGCAACTTCAGCGGACAAATCAATTAGCCCAAATTTATTTTGAGCAAAAAAGTCCATGATCCAATAACTTGTTTCAGAATCGACAAGGTTGGTGCCATTCGTCGCAGTATCTCGAGCCGAATCTTGAGCTAAGTAGGAGAGGTAGAGGGCAATATGTTGAGTTTCGGTTTTTCTGCCCAACATAAAGAAGTACTCATAAGTATCATCGGCTGAAGTATAGATATCACCTTCGCGTAACCACCCAATGCCGGGTGTCAAATAATAGGAGCCCAGACCGGATTCAAAAACAATTCGATCACGAGTGCTGCCAATTTCCTGATTAATGTCATCGCCAGAATTTCCTAAGATTCCCAATCCAAAGTTATAGGGCATTCGACCCGCTTTGAAGGTTCCGAGGTCAAAATCAGCTTCGACCCAAGCTCTTCGCACTTGTAGAGGCACGACATCTGAGGTCCTTACGGCCGCATCGGGAGCTGTGGCGCCGCCATAGACCCAGCTGCTCATGTCTGCGGGATCAATCGTCTTGCCAACAGGGCCGTCCGCGGCGTCATTAAAATAAGGATCATTTGATCGTGCGGGATTACTGTAGGGGACGCCTCGAAAAGCCGAGTCTCCCATAACACCATCCATAAAATTTAGAGACCCGTGAATTCGGATCTTGTCCGTAATATAAAAAGTCGGATCTAAGCGGAAGCGAAAGTCCGTAAAAGATCTGATTTCTGGGATTTTACTGCGATTGAGGTCAAGGTTGTAATCATAGTTGGCTCGCGTTCGAAAATAGCCAGAATAATCAACGCCGATCGCTGGAACTTCGGAAGTTAACAAAAAAACAGAAAAAGCTGAAAACAGCGCAAAACCAATAAGATGTTTCATTGGATCAACTTTTAATAAGTCGATCCACACTTGTCATGGAAAAAAGCTTGATGAAAAGAGGCTCTCTTCAACAGCCTAGAAGCTTTGACCCACTTGAAAGTAAATCTGGTCCATTTGCTCGCCCGCCACATTGTCTCCCACCCGGTACAAAAGATAGGCGTAACCCAATCGGTAGGTCAGTGGAGGACCATAGAAATTACTAATATCGGACCCTAGTTCCAAGCCAGTGCTCATCGTAAACCGATTCCATTTGAGCTCTTGGGGTTGAGTGAAGATCATTGTTTTGGTCCCCTGATACTGAAATACTTGCCCTAGATCACTAAAGGCGGCTGCATGCAGGTTCTTAAACCAGATGGGAGCCGTTCCAAATCCAGGAAGCTTTGATACAAGAGGAAGTCGATACTCGAAGTTCGCGAGAACAAGGCCCTCAGCTCGAAGTTCGCCGCTTTCGAGGCCTCGAAGTGGATAACTTCGTCGGTTGGTCTGCGAAAATGGACTTTGTCCAAAACTACCTCCAAGGGCAAAGGTCTTTTGGTAGAGAACGTCTTTCCATTGATTCCCGCCGATTAGTCGAAGTCCGATATTATGTTTAAACCATAGCTCTCTATAAGTCCGCAACGACAGCACAGTGGTTAATTGATTGAAGTCGCTAAATGCAAACTTGGGAGCATATTCAGAATCCAAAACTATACTGGTACCTTTGGAGGGGCTGAAATCATACACGCCTTGCTCGACCCCTGATGACCATCCGAGTCTAAGATTGCCGCCAAGGAACCGGCCTTTTTGGGGGGCCAATATAGCGCCTGCTCGGTCGGCTAAGGACGATGGTAACTGTGAGTCTTGCGTTATTAAATCGGCGGGAAGGTCCAGCAGAGGGCGTCGATCTTCGACAAAGGCATTAAGTCCGATATTAATTTGCTTGTCGTAGAAGGGCTGCCAACTAAGGCCAAGGGAGGCGTAGTAATTGCGTTCAAAATAGTCCGCAACGCCAAAACCATAGCTTGAACTTGGCAATTCATAGACAGCGATTGAGCCATAATCTGTGATGCCGGCTGAGCTAAACATCTGAAGGCTGACGGGAGATAGGCCGGTATAAGTATAGCCGAGGCTTCCAATGGGCCGGTTGGGCGAAAACAGGTGAGCTCCAAAGGCTCCCCAACGATGAAATCCAAGGGGATCATTGCTTCCAGTAAAAACTCCTACGGCGGCATCATCTTCGGTGGCAAACCAGATGGGCGCCAAATAATGAGGCCACAGACTGCTACCCATTTTGTAGCCCGATGTTGTTACTTCATCTTTTTCATCGGATTGGCCGGCCGATATAGGAGGAACTCGCTCCGGGATATTCTCCTTTGTCAAAGTGGGGGCCGTAGCCTGATTCATCGAAGTGGGAAGTTCCCAGCTAAGATATTGGGGCCGGAAACCTTCGGGAGAATAATTTCCAACAAACAACTGAGTGTCTTTCAATGCTGGCCAATAGACTCCTGTCCAACTGTCAGTCACTTGAACCAAACGTTTTGATCGAAGATGTAGAGCATAGATGTTGAAGACCCTTTCCTTTGTTGTGCCCAACTCTCGATCACTCGAAAAGTAGACCCAATTTCCATTGTCCGAAAATCTGGGAAAGTACTCCAAGTAGTGATCTTGGGTTAGTCGTTCGACGCTTCGGCTTGGAATATCCAGAAGATAAAGGTCTCGTGAGCGGCCTTCTTCAAAATAGGTGAAGACTAAGCTTTTGCGGTCGGGCGAGAGCACCGGCGAGGAAAGGCTTCCAAATCCGCTTGCTTCAAACAACACTTCAAGTTCAGGATCTGAAAAATAATTAACTTCCAATTTTTTGTCAGCCGTCACGACGGGGGCCGGAAAGCGCACCACCCGCTCTTTCATCTTAAAGGACTGAACCGCATATATATAATTTCGGCCGACATAGGGATCCAATAATTGTTTGCCCGAAGTTAATTGCTCTTCATCATTCGTTTTAAGATTCAATCGCCAAATATCTCGAGATGACGAGAAATGGGAAGTTGATTTCGATTTGCTGTAGTACAAATAGTCATTCGAAAATGATAAGTTTCGAGCTGAAAAATCCTTTTTAATGGTTTTTCGTTGAGGCGTTTTATCGTTATCAAATTGAATCTCCTCAAGCCGAGTCTTGTCGTCTTTGGAAGTGACAAGATAGACAAGGTTCTTATTGGGATGCCAGACGGGTTGGCCAGCAAGCTTATCATCCGAAGCCAAGTTTTGCCCCCGGTAGTGGCTTTGATATTGAGCGGCTTGGGTTTGCCACTTTTTCTTTTCCTCAAGTCGCCACTCGCTCCAAAGTCTTGAGAAGCTGGTTCCAAAAATATTTCTGGTTTTGATATTAAACCATCCAATGATGGGCCATTCGGCATTGGAGTGCAAGAAGTCGACCAATTTCTCCTCGCCGAAACGTTTAGATAAATAATCCATAAAGCCAACGCCATACCAATAGGCGGCGTTCCCAAAAGGATATTCCTGGTTCCAATAAGTTGCTCGATCGATAGCTAGGAATTTGTCCTGCATCGTGTCCGTTCGCAAATGCATTTTGACAAATGAGGAACGACCACGCCCACCTGTGGTTTCGGTTGTCTCGTTATATTCGGCAAGTCCCTCGATGATCCATTGAGGTTCTGCAGCATTTGGTACAATCGTTCGACCAAAGATCGCTCTTAAGAAGCGATTAACGCCTCCCACCATGTCGATATGCACCGTATGTGTAAATTCGTGAGTCAAAAGGATCGTTAACCAATCATCATATTCGTCTAGGCTTGAGCCTTCATCGGGCGTAGCAACATCCAAATATATAGCATTGTAAGGAATGGGCGTCGACAAGCCGTTGGCGTTTAGACTTGTCGTATTCAAAACCACATGAACCGGTGAACTTGGTTCCCAACGAAGTTTTTGCGTAAGGCGTCGATAGATAGGCTCGGCAATCTTAGCCGTTCGCGAAGCGATTTCTTCGCTTCCTGATTCGTAGTGAATATAAAAATGCTTCGTAGTTTTTGTTTTCCATTCGAGCTGTGGATCCGCGGCATTAATCGGAAATTGTTGTGTAATTAAAAAACTAAAAAATATTTTAGTTAAAATCATTGTAAAATTCTCAAGGCCCCCTTCACTACTGAAAAATCTGCAGGCAAATAGCCGCGACACTCTCCATCAAAATCCACCCGTATGGCTCGACTCGAAAGAACAGGTTCGATTTTAATTTTTTCGCAGGAGCTTGTATTCACAAAAGATAGCTTTTCGAATTGTCCTGCATAAATTTGCACGGCATTTACGAAATAACGATAAAGTGCTGTCTTTTTGAACTCCGTAAATTCAATCTTGCCGTCAGAAAGCTGCGATTGAGCGGATGTCCTCAAATTTCGCATTGCATAAGGAGAATTATTTATAAAACCTGTTAGCACAAAGTGATGCTGAATTTCTTCCTCATCTAATTGGATCCGATAGGCGGGGATTTTATAAAATGGCAAACTCTGAAATAGAAATCTCCAAAAGCGCGACCGATTAATTCTCTCCGACTTCAGGTTTTTAGTTTTATGAAGCAGGAAAGAAGAGAAGCCAAATGAAGCATAGTTAAGAAAGTAGCGACTCAGCTTTTGTCCAAATTCGCCTCGGAAGCTAATTCTCCCTAGGTCTATGGATTGAGTCTTGGCTTGGCCTGTTAGAAAATCTTTGAGACTTTGCTCAAATTCGCTAGACGAAGGACAGCATTTTATAAAATTTCCCGTGTGAAGTCGGGGATAGGTCGCGACCGTAACTCCCTTAGCATCCTTGACGAGTAGAGCGTTGGCAATTTCGGATAGGGCGGCATCACCGCCAACACAGACAATGAGTTTAGCGCCTTGAGAAATGGCTTGAATCGTAAGGCTTTCGGCGTGGCCTCGACCGCGAACGAGATGGACGCAAAAATCCTTTGTAATTGACTCAATCTTCGGCTGTTCGTGTGGCCATTGTTTCCCTATTTTTTCGCTCAAGGGATCAACAATAAAGTGAACAAGTGACATGAAGGCTTATTCTAATCCGAAATCACCTTAAGATGGAGTTCCTTCCACTGATCTTTTTCAATTGGCGATGGTGCTTCCGTCATCAAGCACTGGCCTTTTTGAGTTTTGGGGAAGGCAATGACATCCCGCAAACTCTCTCCTCCAGCTAGCACCATGGCAAAGCGATCTAAGCCAAAGGCGACACCTCCGTGCGGAGGCGAGCCATATCGAAGAGCGTCAATGAGGAATCCAAATTTTTGTTGAATCTCTTGATCATTCAATTGAAGGAGTCTGAAAATGCGAGATTGGACTTCAGGCTTGTGAATCCGAATAGAGCCGCTGCCCATTTCCATTCCGTTTAAGACGAGGTCATAGGCATTTGACGCGGCCACACCGGGATCTTTCTCAAAATTTTCGACAAATTCCGGCTTGGGACTTGTAAAGGGATGATGTTCCGATACCCAACGCTTGCCATCCACATCCCATTGAAAAAGTGGGAAGTCTATAACCCACAAAAATTCCCAGTCCTCTTCTTTGAAGGCTTTCATTTTGCGACCAAGCTCCAAGCGAATAGCTCCCAAGCTTGAGGCCACGATCTTTGGCTCATCCGCGCAAAAAATCAGAAGGTCTCCAGACTCCGCACCGGCGGCTTTAGCGAGAGCTTGTTTTTCTGGCGTTGATAAAAACTTAGCGATTGGTGACTGCCAACCGGCCGCTAGATCATCCAACTGATTGATCTTTATCCAGGCGATGCCTTTGGCACCAAAGTTTTTGGCAAAAGGGGTTAAATCATCAAGGTCTTTTCGGGACAATGCTTGCCCTTGAGGAATACGAAGCAATTGAATCAATTGCTTCTTTTCAAATACTTCCCGAAATACTTTAAAATCAGATGTTTTAAAGATGTCCGTAATGGTTACAAGCTTCCAGTCTAGGCGTAAGTCAGGTTTGTCGCTGCCGTAATCTTCGACGGCTTGATGATAAGGCATTCGTCTGAATGGTGTTTTGATTTTGAGACCCAAAATCTCCTGCCACACCTTGGCCCACAACTCTTCCATCAGCGAAAAAACATCTTCCTCCGTGATAAAAGACATTTCGATATCGAGCTGAGTAAAGTCAGGTTGCCTATCAGCCCGGAGATCTTCATCACGAAAACATCGAACAATTTGATAATACTTTTCAAACCCTGACACCATAAGCAGCTGCTTAAATAACTGCGGTGACTGGGGAAGCGCATAAGCGTGTCCCGGATAATGTCGGGCCGGCACGAGGTAATCGCGGGCACCTTCCGGCGTGGACTTTGTCAAAAATGGCGTTTCGACTTCCAAGAATTTCTTCGCATTCATAAAGTCACGAATGAGGTGGCTGAGCCGAGAGCGAATCAATAGTGGCGTTCGAGACTTGGGCCGTCGTAAATCTAAGTAGCGATATTTGAGTCGTAACATTTCATTGGCGTCGACACTGTCATCAATTTCAAAAGGTGGTGTGGGCGATCGATTGAATATCTCAAGGCTTTCAACGGCCACTTCAACCTCGCCGGTAGGGAGTTTCGGGTTTTTCATTCCATCCGGACGAGATCGAACCTTGCCGCGGATAGCGAGACAATACTCTGAACGAACTTCCTCAGCCTGAAGATGAGCCTCTTTATTGATCCGAGGATCAAAAACGATTTGTGTCAGGCCCCCAATGTCTCGTAAATCGACAAAAATTACGCCCCCGTGGTCTCGGCGAGTCTGAATCCATCCCATGAGAACCACATCTTGGCCGATATGGCTGGCACGGAGTTCGCCATTGTTGTGGCTTCGCTTCCAGTCTACTAAGAATTTAGGGGCCATAAATTAGAATCTTTCCTTAATCTTGTGACAATTCAATTATGTTAAATTAGAAGCTTTCAGCTTATGATGGAACTTAAATATATGACAATGGCTTCTCATAAATTTAGTGTTTTAGCTCTCTTTTTGAGCGGGTTGGTTTGGACGGGCTGTGCCGCTAAAAAAACGGAAATCAGTTACGAGACGCCGGAAAAAACCTTTCGAACATGGAAGCAAGCGGCCAGCAAGCTTGATATGAAGTCTTTGCTTGAGAGTTACGCCGTTTCGGCACGACCTTCGATTGAGGATGAGTTGGCTCGTTCCAGCAAAGAGGCTCTGATGGCCATGCAAAAAGAAGCCAAGGATACAAATTTTACGATCGAAAAAATCGTTTACGAAAATAATATGGCCTATATCCGCATTCGTCGGGATCGCTCAAAAATGTCCGAGATCGAAGTCCTGACGATGGTCAAAGAGTCGGGCGGCTGGAAGCTTCTGCCTTAAGCGTCTTTCTAGGAGCTATGAAATCTTTTCAAAATTGAGCCCAATTTGGCGGTGGATTATGCTCTAAGTTGGCCTGTAAAGCCACTTTAGGGCAGTTTTGGCTTGGCATAAGAGTCGCATTGAATAATGCTCAAATGAGTAGGGGAAATCAAATGCTCAAGAAGCTTCAACTTAGCTTATCAGCCATTTTACTCAGCTTTGGGATGATCGCTTGCGGTCAAAGCTCGGGCGAACTTGCAGGTGATTCCAACACCTCCTTCAATCAAGAATCAATTTTTGGCGAGTGGGTTTTAGTCGCGGTGGACAATAAAGCGGTTGATTCGCCTTATGGAGCTCGACTTATTGTGATGGAACCGACAGCCCTCTCGGGTGGTCAAGGATGTTCTAGCGCTTTATTGGCTGCTCCAGATGATGGGGGTTTGTATCTTGTCGATCAATCTGACCAGACTTGTTTTTTAGAATTTTCGAATGATGATCCACGATTGCCTCTAGTGTCTGATTTGAACCAGGGTTCCCCCTATTATAATAAATTCGACAATGGGACCATGACTCTTCAGGGCCATTTCGATTACCTCTTCAAACGAAAATAATTATCGATACTTCTTCTTCAATCATTTAGGACTTTGGTAGAAATTCCATTTTTTGGAGCCCATAGTTTAACTGGATAAAACGGTGGATTCCTAATCCGCTGTTCTGGGTTCGAGTCCCGGTGGGCTCATTTTTTTAAACGATGAGCGTGAGCGCCGCAGCAAAGCGCTTTAACACTGACGGCCATCGTTGACACAAGGGTGATACATGTAAATGCTGCTCTGTTCTTTTGTTAAGCCCAGTTGAGTAGATATGAATTTCAGAGATAGAATAAAGGAGTCATGAATAAATCAGACCTTATCGATCTTGTATCTCAAAAAACTAACCTTCCTCGAAAGCGTGCCGAAGCTGTTGTGAATATCATCTTTGATACGATGGCCGATACACTTGTCGATGGCGGTCGAATTGAAATCCGCGGTTTTGGAAGTTTCGTCAGCAAGTTCTATGAAGAGTATCAAGGCCGTAATCCTCGTACGGGTGAGACCATTCATGTTGCTCCCAAGCGCTTACCGTTTTTTAAGGTAGGTAAAGAGCTTCGCGAAATGGTTAACACACAGCCTGGAAGCTAAAATTCTATTCCCCTTGAGTGGACATCAGGCTCGGCCGATTATAGGCTTTCATATTCAATAGAAACAACATCACCAAGTTAATACTAAAGTGCGCCATTGCGGCTAGATAGAGCGACTTCGAGTAAAATACCAACAGAGCAAGGATAAATCCTGCCATGGTACTCCAAAGGCTCCACACCCAAATTCGTCCAATCAAAATAAGATGGCAAAGTCCAAAAAAGATCGAGCTTAGAGTCACGCCAAAATGCGACAGTAAAATTCCTCGAAAAAACCACTCTTCAATAAAGCCACTCATGAGCGCGATGACGATCATCTGAAGATAGCTGATCGGGGTTAATAGATGGGCCAATAAGCTGTTAAGCTGACGAGCCCAAGTCGTAAAGCGACTATTAAGTTGAGCGAAAGCCAAATAAAAGAACACCAAAAAAAACGAAAGGACCAAAAAAGCAAAGCTGGGTGCTTGGGAGTGCTCCCAAGCGTAGAGGGCGGAGCCTCGTGATAGGGTGTCCCAAGTTGCACAAAGACCAGCTAATCCAAGATAGACCAAGACGATAGTTGTAAATTCTAGAGGTCGAAGGTTTCGCATTGTTAGAGCCTCAGTTAGACTACTCAAGCTTGTAAAGCTCAGGTGCTGATGTCAAAGTTTATTTCAAAGCTTATCGCAACTTGTTTTGGTTTGGGTTTCTTGCCTTTTGGTCCGGGGACCTGGACTTCCGTGGTGGCCGCAGTTTTTTGGTTCTATTTTCGAAAATCTTTGGGCGTCGGTTGGCCCGAAGCATTTGTTTTGATTATCACTCTGAGTTTGCTTGGTTGGGGCGCAACTTATTTCTATGAGAAGGCCACGGGCCGCGTTGATGCTTCCGAGGTTGTGATTGATGAGTGGGTGGGCATGGGCTTGGCCATGCTAAGTTTTGATGGGAGCTTGTGGCAATTGGGAGCAGCCTTTATAGGTTTTCGGATTTTGGACATCTGGAAACCCGGACCGATTCGCTATTTTGATCGACCGGAGATGGGAGCCTTAGGAACCATGCTGGATGATTTATTTGCAGGTCTAATAGTTTGCGCGGGCATAGGAATTTTTAACTATGTCCGTTAATTCAAAATTCCCGGTGATTGAAATGTTGGCCACGGGCAATGAGCTGTTGGATGGTAGCATCTCAGATAAACATGTTCAAAATTTCGGTGGTGCGCTTCGGCAGTTGGGGCTCGAGCTGTCGAGTGTCACGATTGTACCCGATAATTTCGAAGTCTTGCGGAAACAGCTTCTGACATCTATGTTGCGTGCCGATGTCTTACTCGTAAGTGGCGGCCTTGGACCTACAAGTGATGATTTAACTTTAGAAGTTGCCGCCCCAACCTTTGGCAGCAGAATGACTCACTCCGCGCGGGCGGAAGCCAATGTTTTGGCGCGGCTTAAGCGACGAGGTCTCATGCAGTTGAATGCGAGTCACAAAAAAATGTGCTTGATACCGGAGGGCTCTGAAGTTTTGTCAAACGAAGAAGGCGCCGCTCCTGCAGTGGCTTGGCAAATTGGCGATAAGAAAATATTCTTTCTTCCTGGGCCCCCCATAGAGTTTACCCATGTTTTGCAGCAACATGTCTTGCCCTATCTGAGTAGCGTCGCGCCAAAAATGCGGGAGTATTTGTTTGTTTATAAGATCTTTGGTTGGCCCGAGAGCGAACTTAATGAGTTGATGAAGAAGTTTGAGATACCTCATGATGTTCAAGTGGGCTATCGAACCAAAATTCCTGAAAATCATATCAAATTATTTGTGAAAGCTTCTTCGCGTGAGATGGCGGCTGAGCGAATTGCTAAGCTGGAAGGACAGATTGTAAAGGCGGTGGGATCCAAACTTTTTGCGCGTGATGCCATAAGCTTTGAAGAGGCCATGCTTAAAAAGTTTATCGATCAAAGAATGACGATCAGTTTGGCCGAGAGTTGTACAGGGGGCTTGACGACCAGTTTGATTACCAGCGTTCCCGGTTCGTCTAAAATTTTGGATCGTTCTTTTATTACTTATAGCAATGAATCCAAAGTGGAACTTCTCGGAGTGAAGGCGACAACGCTTGAGGAGTTCGGTGCTGTAAGTGAGGAAGTGGCGCGTGAGATGGCGCAGGGCGCTCTCGAGCATTCTCGTGCTTCGCATGCCGCCGCGATTACAGGTATTGCGGGACCTGATGGCGGGACGCCACAAAAACCTGTAGGAACAATTTGTTTTGCTTGGGCTACGAAGGAGGGTAGCTGTCGCTCGCAGCGAGTGCAGCTAAGCTTTGATCGATCGATGAATCAGCTTTACTCCGCTTATCTGGCTCTTTTTGGTTTTGATGAGGATGGTTCTTAAGTTTAGCGATTGATATGAAGCTACTGTATCAATGATACAGTAGGTCGATCAAATCTTCGATATTCTAGAGATCTTCGCGAAGCGCCTCAGAATTATTCCTCTGTCTTTGTGGCATCTTTTTTCTTAGAAGCTGGAAACACCGCAAAACTAAAGGCAGGAAAGCCTTCATAGCTTACATTATTCAAAACTTTTCGGACAATTTCATAAGGAAGGCGACGATCGGCCGAAATATTAATTTTTTGTAAATCCATCGCAGCGGCAGGATCAACTTCCCGATTCGCCAGAGCCTGGGCCTCAAGATTTTGTTTAAATTCGCGCAGAGCATCTTGCAGAGGTCGGATTTCCCACTCTTGCTTGCCATTCAAATAGTCTTTGGTCTTCGCAACTGACTTGCCTTCAAATGTAATCTCGTCCTTACTAATCATAACGGAGGCAACACGTTCAAGTGTCCCCGTGTTGATAGCTTTGGGAAGTTCAATGCCAGAAGGCAAAACAATAATCTCACCTTCGGAGCTAAAAGCTTGAAGCAAAAAGATAACGAGAATGGCAAACATATCCACCATGCTGGTCAAGAACAACGAGGCAAAAACGGTCTTTCGTGTATGCCCTCGCCGTTTGATGGTCGGATTGATTCGCTTGTTCGGAGCGTAAATAGGCATAAGCTCTAAATTTCTCCTACCGTGATATTAACAATCTTCGCGTTCGTCAGAGCATCTAATACCGCAATCATATTTTCAAAAGCTACTTCATCGGCGACGCGCAAAACGACTTTAGCTTCGGGGATTTTGATTTTGGATTTAAGGCTATCAATTTTATCCATGGCTTCTTCAACCTTGAAATTTGAAATTCTTTGGCCGTTCTGGAAAACTTCGACGCCCGCTCCGCGCACCAAAACATCCCAATCACGATCTTCCCGCCCCTGATTAACACTTCCGACTTCTGAATTCTCGACGTAGGTGTTTCCGCTGGCACTGCTGAAGGCAGACATTTTAGAAATTTGCACCCATACCGCTGTCATCAGCAAAAATAAAATACAGACCGAGAGCAAATCGATAAATGGAATAAGGTTGAGCTCAGCATCAACACTTCGTTTTCCGCCTTGTCCCTGAGGGCCTAAATCCACTCCCATAGACTAGGCGGCCTCAGATTGATTAGGAGAATTGAATGGTAATAGATTGCGGACTTCAAAGGCCGTTTCTTTCATCTCATCAAGAAGCGACTGCGTTTTACCTTGCATCAGCGCAAAGCAAACCAAAGAGAAAATTGCCACGACCAATCCGTAAGCTGTGCAGTTCATGGCCTCCGAAATACCCCTGGCTAGCATTTCGGCCTTTTGAGTCGGATCGACTGTCGCCGCTGCGGCAAAGCTTGAAATCAGTCCAGAAATTGTCCCCAACAATCCCAAGAGAGTGGCGATATTGGCCAACATCGATAGATAACTCGTCCGTCTTTCTATGGGGTGAGACTCGCGAGCGAGGGCCGATTCAATCGTCGCCTCGATATCATCTCGAGATCCCTTAGAGAAGCCCCGCAAGACAAGTGCTTTAGCAATTCTGGCTGCAGGAGCTGCTATGGAGTCACAAAACTGAAGAGCCGATTGAAAATCTTTACGAGCAATAGCTGGAGAGAGTTGGTTAATAAAAGAGCGCACATTCATGGATGATTTGGCATAGAGAAAATAAATTCTCTCAATTGTAATGGAGATAGAAAGTATGGCCACAACGTGTATCGGATAGATAAAAACGCCACCCGCATCCCAAGCCTTTTTGATACTGATAAGAAAATCAACCATGACTCGTCTGCTCACTCTCTTAGCTTTTATCGCCAAGTTTTGATTTATGACTGATGACAAAATTCATTGCTTCCAAAACTACTTCATTGATGTCATCAATGATTCGCTGCGTGCGTCCCTGTAAAAAGGCGAAAGCCAATAGAGCCGGAATGGCAATACAAAGGCCAAAAGCCGTACAGTTCATGGCTTCAGAAATCCCCGAAGCGAGCATTGTCGCTTTGTCGGCCGGATCGGCTTGCGAAGCTCCTGCAAAGGATGTGATCAAGCCAGAAATCGTTCCCAGCAGTCCGGTGAGAGTCGCAATATTGGCAAGCATCGTTAGATAGCTCGTGCGTTTCTCGATCGTCGGGAAATACTTGGAAGCAGCAGCATCAATCGCGATCTGAATTTCGGAATCACTTTTGGATCGATCAAAAGCTTGAAATCCAGCTTGGATAATTTGATGAACAATTGTTGATCCCATTAACTGCAAGCGCCCAGCAAAAATTGCGTTGCGTACCTCACTAAGCACTTGCTCTTTGTTGAACTTAAACTTCGAGTAGAGCGTAAAGAATCTTTCGACAATGATCATCAGAGCGATAATTCCAATTATAAGAATGGGGTGCATAAATGTACCCCCTGCTTTGTAATGACCAAATAATCCAAGGCTTGTATTGATTTCTTCCATAAGACACCTCCATTTTCTGGTTTTAAACCGCATAAACGCAAGTTTTTTCTATGACTTAGGTGGCAAGATGAGGCTTTGTGAGACGTTGACCTGACATGGGAATTCAGCGAGCATAGCCTCTTTATGAGCCTGAACGATTCTGCTTATATTCGGCGATTTTTCTCTGTGTATTCTCAAGAAGAAAAGGACAAGGTTCGTGGTCATGCCTTCTACCCTTCAGACTACCTGAGCGCGCTGCTGCCTGAAGATATTTTGCATGTTCAAGTTGTGCGAAGTCCACATAATGGCGCTGAGTTCAGTAAGATTGATAGATCGCGCGCCGAAAAGCATCCCGGGGTTGTACGGGTCGTAACGGCAAAGGATATTCCGAATAATATTCAAATTGGCGGAATGGGCCGCGATGGGCAGCTTATTCTGCCCGAAAAGCATGTTCGATTTAAAGGCGAGCCGGTCGCTCTGATTATTGCCGAGACGCTTGCCGCCGCGAAAGATGCGGAGAAACTCCTGCAGATAGATTGGAAGAAGGATTCTGAGCAGCCACCTCAAGTGGTCGAAGAGGTTCATGTTGAGTTAGGTCGTGTCGTTCCGACGGCGTCCGAAGAACGGGTATCGACGGAATTTAAATTCCCAAGCCTTCATGCTCGTTATTTGGAACCTGAGTCTGGATGGGTAGTTTATTCCGGAAAAACTCTAAATTTCCATATTGGATCCTTGTTAAGTGAGGCGCAGCGTCTCTGGCTGGCGAGTGTCCTAGGTCTTCCCGTGGAGGCTATCTCGGCTCAAGAAGCGTATTTGGGAGGTCAGTTTGGCGGGCGTCAGCAACGAGAGATGATTGCGTTTTTGGCGATTTCCTCTTGGCTTTGCGAGCGAAGCTGTTGTTTGTCCTTAGAATATCAAAACCAAGATATTGGGTCCTTTGGGTATTCGGGGCGTCTCGAAATTGCCTTTGAACCTCGATCCGGAAGGCTCTTAGAACTGCTTGGAGAGCTTTCGATTGATTCGGGATCTTACGAAGGAAACGCTGCGTCATATCTTAAGAGAGCCTTGGAGCATGCAGCTTGCATCTATGATTTTGCGCATGTGCAGCTTCATGGAAAAGTTCTTAGAACTCCTTCCTATCCCCGGCGAGCCTTAAAGGGTGAGGGACTAACGGCCATTACCTGGGTAACGGAACAATTGATCGATCAGGTAGCCAAGAAAATGGAAGAGCCGACTCTGGAATTCCGAATTAAAAGTTGTCGATCCAATGCTGATGCCAGTCAAAGAGTACTGACTGAGATGGACCGGGTCGAAAAACCCTTTCGTCTCATATCGGCGGATCGAACGCGACCACTCTGGGATGTCAAAGAAATCACGGGTCGCGGTTTTGCCTTCCAAGTCTTTCAATCCAGCAAATCTCAAAGCATTGATTCACTAGAGGTATCGATTGAGCTTTTGGTGTCCGGTTCGTTTATTATTCGAACTTCTAATCATACTTTGGATCTCCATATGAAAGGCGCGCTGGCCGATGTGGCAGCTTCGGTTCTCAGAACGCATCCCAAGGCCTTCACGGTTGTGGGTGAGATGAGGGATAAGTTTGATAAGGCCAGGCGTCGCGAAACCTATCCAGAGTTTTATTATTTGGCTCAAGCAACTTGGCATGCTGCGAGCGGATTGCGAGAAAGGATTCGGAGCGTTGCTGAAAGCCTTCTTCGATCCAAGGAAGTGGATTTGCGAGAGGGAGCAGTTGTTGATCTCGCAACCAATCGTAAGATGGGATTTAGGGAGCTGGCCTTTACAAGTGGAGCGCCTCAAGATCTTCGAGCGAGTTATTTATTGGCTGATTTTGACCGACCTCATGCCTGCTCGGCTGGAGCCGTATCAAGAGTATCCTTCCACCCGTTAACTGGGGAGTTGAATGTTGATTCCGTTAAAGTCGTTGTGGATGCGGGTCCGGTGGTTCGACGGACGGGTTTGGAAACTGAAGCGGAAAATGCGGTCTCCTGGGCCTTGGCCGCTTTGTTTTCGAGCTCCTTGGAGCGCGATCAACCCATTCCTACAAGTCTGGACGGCCCCGACGAAGTGACGATGATTCCTTTGGAGTATCCTCTTCAGACTTATTCGGACAAGCCTCCGGATTATTTCGGTTCACGTGGTGTGAGCGATGTTTTGATGAGTGTGGTACTAGCATCGCTGGTCACCGCCATTCAGGACGCTAAAGATCAGACGTTGAAAGAAATTCCGATGCTTTCGGAGTTCATTTATCCTAAGACATTACCTCAAAGGGTTAATATGATCCCGTTTCGAAGGCCGGGATCCTGATACATGCGGGAATCTAGAAAATGGAAGCTAGAAAATGGAAGCTAGAAAATGATTGTTGAGTGGACATTAAATGGGAGACCCTTGCGATCTGAAGTCTCTCCTTTTCGAAGGTTGTCGGATTATTTAAGGCGCGATCTTAAACTTTTGGGAGCTAATGTGGGTTGCTCAGAAGGAAAATGTGGAGCCTGTACAGTTTGGGTTGATGGCGTAACGGCTAATTCATGTTTGCTTTGGATGGGGCAGTTGGAGGGTAAAGAGGTTACAACTATTGAAGGTCTCAACCAAAAGGATCAGTTTACGCCCTTGCAAGAGAGCTTGTTGACTTGCTCAGCCGTCGAATGTGGTTTCTGTATTCCCGGAATTGTGATGACGGGCACGGCATTATTGGATCGCGACCCGAACCCTTCTCGATTGGAAATCCGTGAATCTATTAAAGGGCATCTCTGTGCCTGTATGGGTTATCAAAAGATTGTGGATGCCATACAAGGTGTGGCTTTGCCTCCGGTTTCGGAAGGTGAAGGGCGTGTGCGAGGGAAGCTAAAATAAACTCGTGGAATTTTATAACCCAAAATATTATTCCGACGCTCTCGAAATATTGGATCGCAGTTCAGATTCGATGGTGATTTGCGCTGGCCTGACACATCTTCTACGCTTTTATCAGGATTTTCCAAGCTCCCTCGAAGCTAAACCTGAATCCATTTTGCATATTGGGGATGTTCAAGGCTTTTCCGAATTAAAGGAGGAAAATTCAAAATTTGTCATTGGAGCCACAACGAGAATTTGCGATATCGAAAAAGATCCGTTTGTCGGGCAATTTGGAGCGGCCATTTGGGATGCCGCTCATCATACGAGCACGCCGCAGATTCGAAACCGTCGAAGCTTGGGTGGGGAATTGGCTTGGGGAAGTTTCCATAGTGGTTTGATTGCGAGCCTCATGGCTTATGATGCTGAGCTTCGAATTCGTCGAGCTGTCGGGGATCATGAATTAGCCAAAGAAGATAATATGGATCTTTGTTCTTTCTACCAGGGACTTTTGGAACGAAAAAACTCAAGTAATGTCGTACTTAAGTGTCGTAAAACTATCTTAAGGCCACGAGATTTAATTTTGAAAGTTGCGATTGGAACGGATCAGTTTAGACGGCCCGGTAGCTTTAGCTTTTTTCGAATGTTAACGCCAAAGATCAGTACCGAAAATCCTGGAGTCGTTGTAGCCGTTAAGGGTGTTAGTCAAAATGGAATGCTCGTAAACGCTCAATTTGTTGCCTCGGGAGTCTGGATGTCCACGGTTAAAGAAAGTATTCCCTTAGAGGGCACAAAGTTGAAGCCAGGGATCTTCTTTGAAAAACTTTATCATTTTTGTGACCGCTATTCCTTCGAGTCTGAGCGATTAAGTGGACCTAGTCCGCGACAACTTTCTTTGATTGTCTTTGGACTTCTAAAGGAAGGGTTCTTTCAATTGATTGGCAATTAGTTGATTAGATTTTTTTAGAGCAAGGCAATTCAAAGATAAAACGAGTATAGCTAGACTTTTCATCATACCATAGCCGGCCTTGATGGGCTTCGATGATGCCTTGTGAAATTGGCAAGCCCAGCCCGGTTCCCTTACCGACTTCTTTGGTTGTAAAGAAAGGATCCAGGATGTTGACCAGAATCTCTTTGGCAATGCCTCGCCCCGAGTCACTGACGGCTAGTTGAACGCGATCCTTGCCGACTTTACGCGCTGAAATTTCGATCCATTTATTTTCTAGGTTTTGTACGGCATCAAAGGCGTTGCTAAGAAGATTCAAAAGCACTTGAGAAATTTGAACTGGTCGACAATCAACTTCAATTTCAAATTGGCCTTCATCAAATCGCAATTCAATGCTGGCATGATTAAACTTAGCTAAGCACAACTCAAGCGTCTCGGTTACTATCTGAGAAAGTTTGCTTGTCACCATTGGGTCAAGGTCAGCATTTCGCGAAAACGCTCTTAGCCCTTTAATAATTTTGGCAATACGATCCACCATTTTGGCAATGGAATCGAGATGAGATTGAATATTGGCTTTTAGATCGTTATTTTCGTCTGCCCACTTCTGGAGTTGACCCAGTTTTCCTAGAATCACCATTAGGGGATTGTTAATTTCGTGAGCGACGCCGCCCGCCATTTCGCCTAGGGCCGCCATTTTAGCATTGGAGACCACGATGCTCTGGACCTCCTTAAGCTTGGTTTCGTACGCCTTCTGATCAGAAATATCTTCTGCTAACCCTGCGATGCGGTAAATTTTGCCTTGATCGTTCCGAATCGGAAAGGCTCTATCACGGATCCAGCGTTCTTTTCCATCGGGTCGACAGATTCGATACTCTTGTTTGTAAGTACCCGAGGCTTGTTGGGGGAGGGCGGCTATAACACGTTCCCGATCCACAGGATGAATAGCTTCTATAAACGACATCGGATTCTCATAGAGACTCTCGATGCTTCGGTTCCAAATACTCTCGTAGGCTGGACTTACATAGATCATTTGGTTTTTGGCGGGATCCGTCATCCAAAAGACTTCTTGGATGTTTTCAGCCAGCTGTCTAAATTTTTGCTCGCTCTCCCGAGCTCTTTCAAGGCTGCGCCGATCGCGAATGACAAGACTTAAGTAGTCGGCCAAATCGCATAAAATGAGTTTTTCAAAATCAGTCCACGAATGGGCATTAGAGCTTTCCATGCGGAGAACACCGACGATCATCTTGTTGATAAGCAGGGGAGTTTCTAAAATATGTTTTGTTGGCTTGTCCAATTTATCACGCTTTGAAAATGTAATTTGAAAGTCTGGAAAGATTTCCGCCAACTTGCGAAATCCGAAGTCAAAGATTTTGGATTCCGAAGCTTCGTCATGAACAAAATTCATCAAGCTTCGTAGTAACTGTAGTCTAATTCGGTTGGCTTCGGCTGAATTCTCCGAGGGGTTTATGTCCTTCGCCTTCATTTCACACTTAAGCTTGAGTTTTTTTCCAGTCGGCCAAAAATCTCTGTAGCCCGCTATCCGTTAGAGGGTGATGATAGAGCTGTTCAAAGACCTTGTAAGGCATCGTGGCCACTTGAGCTCCCAACAGGGCTGCCTGTCGAATATGTTCGGTATGTCGAATGCTCGCCGCCAAAATTTGCGTGCTAAATCCTTGGGACGCATAGAGGTCCGCGATTTCAGAAATAAGGGCCATCCCCTCCTGACCAATATCATCTAGGCGACCGATGAACGGACTAATATAAGTCGCACCAGCTTTGGCCGCCAAAAGGGCTTGGTTAGCCGAAAAACACAAAGTGACATTTACTGGAATTTTTTGTTCCCGGAGAGTTTTGCAGGCTCTTAAGCCATCTCGAGTTAGAGGGACCTTGATGACAACGTGCTCAGATATTTTGGCCAACTTCTCAGCCTCGGGCATCATCGCCTTGTAGTCTGTCGCGATGACTTCGGCGCTGGTTGGACCCTTAACAATTTGGCAGATTTCCTTGACGATATCTTCAAAGGGTCGCTTTTCCTTGGCAACGAGCGATGGGTTGGTTGTTACACCGTCTATTAATCCTGTTTCAGCGGCTTCGCGAATTTCGTCGATATTGGCGGTATCCAAAAAAAATTTCATACGAAAGCTTTGTAACCGATCCCTTTGAAGGTTCCAAGTCCTGCTTTGAGGAGTTGTTTTTCTGCCTTGAGACTCGCCATCCGCTAAAGACCCTCTTACAATAAATGAGTGTTAATCAGGCCTAGACGATTACTGGCGGTATGCGTCATTTTGTGTGTTTCACAAGTCTTTGGAGCGACGGATTCCGTTTACGATTCCAATTTCAGAAAAGGCCTGCAAGAGGAGGCTGGCAAAAACTGGAGTGGAGCGATTCAGTACTATCTTCTCGCGCAAAAGGCGGACCCTTCGCAGCCTTTTCCTAAAATGCGTATTAAGGAGATTTTTAAAACTCAACTTCGCGAAGGTCAAAATATTCAAAGCCTGCGAGTTATCTTGCCGCCGGACTTGGAGAATCAGCTTAAAGATGAGGGGGTTTTCGAGCTTTTTGAAGCCCCTGAAAAACCCTTATCAGTGCTGTGGGATGTCGTTGTATGGGGTGGCTTGATTTTGATTGTCGGTCTTGGTGTTGTAGTTTTGGTTTTAACTCTCAAGAAGCGGAAGGAAAAAGAAGATGAAGATGCTATGTTGGCGCGGATTAAATCCGAGCGCATACGTCCCTCGAAAGCCTCTAAGAATACGGAGCTAAGTTTGACGGGCGGGTCAAAAAGTCTTGGTTTTACCAAAGAAACGAAGGTCACCGAAAAAACTCGGGAGGAGATTGGAGAACTTTTTAGTAATGTAACCTCCTTAACTCAAGAAATGAAGCGTCCCAACTTTGTCGAGATGACTGAAGAGGAAGAGGATGCACTTAAAGATTCAGATATTATTAAATCGTTGGCTCAAACGCTTGTTTCGGAAGTAGAATCCAAGGAAGTCGATGGACTTAAGATGTCCAAAATGAGTTTTGACGCTTCTTTGATGTTTGAAGAATCAGATGTTGATTTTTTTGAAAAGGAATTTGGAGCGACGGACGAGGATATCAGTGCTGCACGAGAACCAAAGATTATAAAAAAAATTATTCGTAAAAAGATTATTAAGAAAATGGTGGCTAAGCCGCCGACTATTGAGCCAGATGGAGAGAAAAAAGATGAAAACTGATTTATATGTTTTAGGGGCGCGACGAACCGCAGTAGGGACTTTTTTGGGGAGCCTCAAAAATTTGGGTCCGGTTGAGTTGGGAGTCATAGCGGCAGAGGCGGCCTTGGCAGATGCCAAGGTCAAGATGGATGATTTTGTGCATTCGATTTTTGGCAATGTCTGCAGTGTAAGCGCGGCGGATGCGCCCTATCTTTCGAGGCATATAGCGCTGCGATCGGGGCTTCCTCAAAAAGTGGGAAGTCTCACTCTCAATCGTTTGTGTGGCAGCGGATTTGAAGCCATTGTTCAGGCGCAGACTTGGGCGTCCGAAGGGCCGTGCTTGGTTGGCGGAAGCGAGAATATGTCATTAACTCCCTTGCTTCTCCGAGATGTTCGTGAGGGATTTAAATTTACACGTCCTCCTGAAAGTGTGGATAGTTTGTGGGAAGCTCTTAATGATCGGTACGCCCAAATGAGTATGGGGCAGACGGCTGAGATTTTGGCGCAAGAGTATTCGATTTCACGGGAGGATTGCGATCGCTGGGCTGTCCAGAGTCATCAACGCGCGGCCAAAGCGCAAGCTGAAGGCTGGGTTCAAGATGAGATCGTTCCCATTACTCTCAAGTCGGGGCAAGTCTTTGATAAGGATGAACACATTCGTCATGATTCAAGTCTAGAAAAATTGGCCAAACTTAAGCCTGCCTTTGGCGGTGTAACAACGGCGGGCAATGCGTCGGGCATGAATGATGCTGGAGCAGCTCTTGTGGTGGCCTCCAAATCCTATGCCGATCGGTGGTCAAAAGAATCGGGACAAAAAGTTTTGGCTAGAGTCGTTGGCGTCAAGAGTCTTGGCTGCGATCCAAAAAAAATGGGAATTGGTCCCGTCAAGGCCATTCAGGATCTTTTGGTAGAACTTGAATGGAAGATTGAAGATTTAGATTATTTGGAGATCAACGAAGCCTTTGCAGCGCAAGTATTGGCCGTCAAAAAAGCTCTAAAGCTTTCAGATGAGCAGCTCAATCCTCACGGCAGTGGAATTTCATTAGGGCACCCACTGGGGGCGACGGGGGCACGGATCAGCACGCATATTTGTCATCTTATCAAGCGTGGACAGGTCAAGAGAGCTATTGGTGCGGCTTGTATTGGCGGAGGACAAGGAATTGCCGTCGCTTTTGAAAGAGTTTCTGCATAAAATAAAGCTAATTATTGAGACATCCGAATGGGTATGGAATTGCAAAATCTAAACTGGAATCGCCTGGAGCAACTTCGCGGGCCTAAGTCTTTGAGCATAGCCCTTCAACGTTTGGGTGTGAAGCGCATCGAGATTGTTCGACGTGAACTTCGGCAAGATGAAGATCGAATGTGGGTCGTGGTCCCCATGTGGCTTAAAGAGAATTATGCTTTTGTTGACCGCGTTGAGAGCAATGAGGTTGGACGGGAGATTCTTAAGCGTACCCGTGTTGATGCCCAGGAAGAGTGTTTACGCCTTCAAGAGACGGCCGTTAAGAAAAACGGTCTTGGATTGACTGAGATTGTTGTACCTATGGTGCTTTCTGGCGAGAAGATAGGATTTTTGAGAGCAGGCGGATTCGTCGTCGAGGAATCAAATCAAGGCGATGTGGTCTTGGAGGAGCGCTTTAGAGTTTTGATGCTGGGTAACTCTGAGATCAAGGCAGCCATTGAGGAATGGCGAGCGCTGCCACAGTATAATGCCGACAAGAGAGCGATTGTTGTTCAGATGCTTGAGTTGTTGGTCCGCGAGGTACTTCAATTTTTTGACGAAGATCGCTCAGCTCGAGAGCGAGAAGAAGCGGTTACCAAGCATACTTTTAGCCAGTTAGTGACGGGCCATGGGCCATTACGGCAGATTCTCAAGAAGGTTCCATCTATTGCGATAAGTGATTCGACCGTTTTGATTTATGGGGAGTCGGGAACAGGGCGAGAATTACTGGCCAAGATGATTCATGATCAGAGCAAGCGTGGCCAGAAGGAAATGCGAACGCTTCAATGCGCTTCCATTTCGGAGAATCTTTTAGAAGCCGAACTTTTAGGTTACGAAAAAGGCGCCTTCGCGGGTGCTTATGAAACAAAAAAAGGTCTAATTGAAATTTGTCAGGGGGGCACTCTCTACCTTAAGGACATTGGTGACCTTAGTTTGTCGATGCAATTAAAGATTCTTAAGATTTTGCAAGAGAATCGTTTTGTTCGTCTCGGTGGGACGGAGTTTATTAAATCCGAGGTGCGGATCATTGCTTCAACCTCCCGCAATCTTCGTCGTCTGGTTCAGATGGGAAGTTTTCGAGAAGATTTATTTTTTCGTTTGAATGTTGTGGAGCTGGAGTTGCCAGCCCTTCGCAATCGTAAGGAAGATATTTCACTTCTAGCGGAGCATTTTCTTAAAGTCTTTGGTAAAGAAATGCATAAAGACGGTATTCAGTGGAAAGAAGACGCCCTCGCTCGATTACAGTTACATAGCTTCCCCGGAAACGTTCGCGAACTTAAGAATGAAGTAGAAAGACTTTTGGCTCTTAAGGAGCCTCATAGTTTTATTGAAGTGAGTGATTTGAGTTCCAAAATCGTCGAATCACTTTCGCCGATTGAAGAGATCGAAAAGGGCAGGACACTCAAAGATATTATCGATGAATACGAAAAGAGAATTATTGGTGAAGCCCTTTCAAAGTATCACTGGAACAAATCTCGTGTGGCCGAACTTTTTCAAATCACTCGCCAAGGTCTGATGAAAAAAATCTCCAAACACAAGCTCGACAAACGACGAAGTCCTCTCCCGTAACCACCAAAGGTGGTGGTTCGGGGCAGATTTGAACTGCCGACCTATGGGTTATGAATCCATCGCTCTAACCAACTGAGCTACCGAACCTTATAAAGAGAAACTCCTTTTTAACGACAGCCGAGCGGCCTTGTAAAGTCCTCTGAGCACCGCATTTAGGCCAAAATTCAGGGTTTTTATGTTCCGACTTTCAAGTCAGAGGGGTCCTGGAGCATAATCGGCTTAGGTTTTCGACCAATTAATTTAAACCTAAATTAGGAGAGTAAAAATGAAAAAAATCCTTATTGGAGCAAGTGTACTGTTATTAGCGAACCTCATGACTTCGAGCCCTTTATTACGCGCGGAAGAGCCTGCCGTGCCAACTGCCGAAGGTATCTCTGGCGAGCTCAAGGAGGCAAACCCCATCAAGTTAACGCCTGAGGAGCGCAAGAAACTTCACAAAAAGCGCGTGGAAGTTCGTAAGGACATCAAAGAAAAACGAGCAAAAACTCGGGACAGTCGAAAAGAAATTCGAAAGGAAATGCGCACAAAGCATAAAGAGAACCGCAAAGAAATGAAGGCCAAGCACAAGGAGTTCAAGCAGGAGATGAGCAAAGAGCGCCAGGAGCATCGTGAAGAGATGAAGAAACTTCGAAAGGAAAATCGAGAAGAGATGAAAGAGATGCGCGATGACATGGGAGCCAAACGAGACGAAATGATGGACGATGACGCGGAGTAGCCTGATCGTTTTTGCTATTATATATAATTGACGCGATTTTTGGAAAAGAAGAGGGTGCCAGAGGGCACCTCTTCTTTTCTTTTCAAATGCCTGAGATTTTCCGATAGACTGATTTTGTGAAGCGATTAATTTTTTTGAGTCTTTTGATCATTTTTGGCCTGACGGCCTGCTATAACAAAGAATTTAATGAGCCGGGCAAGTTAGAGGTCGATGGGCGAGCGACTGAAAGAAATATTCGAGTCGGTTATGACAAGACGTGGGCTGCCGTTCAATCAATCTTAAGTAGATTTCCTATTAACCGTCGAGATTCTGATGATGTGTCGTCGCGAGCCTTTGTGGTTACCGATTGGGTTCAGGGGAAATCGGATATTTTGTATCATGGCTTTGATGACAACCGAGTTCCTTACTCGATTCGTTATCGCCTTACCGTTTATGTAATGGGGGGTTCAATGGGCACCAAAGTTCAAATTAAGAATATTGAACAATACCGTGATGACGCGATTACTGCGGGCACGGATATTGATGGTTCGCTCTATACTTGGATTCGCACGGAGTCCAGCACACTCAAAGAAGCTAGACTCTTAGATGAGATTGAGAAGCTAGCGATGGATCCTAAGTTTCAGCCATAGAACTCTAGGCGAATCATCAAAGTTTTTATGATTGAAAATCTTATGCAAGAAATTGATGGGCTGCTCAATGAAGATTGGGGCTCGGTTTTTACTTACCAAAGGGATTTGGCTCAGAAAAACGGAGTCGTTGTGATGCTTTACGCCAAAACGATGGCTCCGGTTAAATTGAATCTCGTCCTGTCGGCAGCCTCTTTCGACAATCTCGAGTTTGGTCATCGCGAACTTAGGCGAAAGTTAAAGGATGCCTTACCGGAGAACGTCATCAGCATGCGCATATCCGAAATAAACCGCATCTTGAGAGACGCTCCTCGGCGAAAACTTCGAGATGTCGAAAAAGATTTTTTGAATTGGGTCGAAAGTTCCACAGCGGACATCCAGCGTTGTTACGGTATTGAGGCGGCGCAGAAATATAGTGTTGCCTCAGCTTCAAGTCCACTTGGCAGTATACAAGATCTTCAAAATTCAATTGAAGAAAATATTCGATGTCTTCAAG
>Ga0210019_1000842_pt1 | contig 35921 bp, 38 predicted proteins | sample CryGeyCG2114_020_2_FD_183969 | JGI IMG/M metagenome (GOLD analysis project Ga0210019, IMG submission 183969) | Groundwater microbial communities from aquifer - Crystal Geyser CG11_big_fil_rev_8/21/14_0.20 (SPAdes) (version 2) | ecosystem: Environmental > Aquatic > Deep subsurface > Groundwater ...
CTAAGCTCATCCTGCGGGCTTTGACATTAATTCTTTCAATATAGGCTTTGATTTTCTGGCCGATTTTTATCTCTTCATTACCAGTTAGCTTGGAAATATGAATTAAGCCCTCAATTCCCGGCTCAAGACGAATAAAATAGCCATATTTTTCTTTACGGATCACTTCTCCTTCTATTTCCTTTTCTTTGGGATATTTTTTTTCGATCTTTTCCCATGGATCAGTGGTTAGTCTTTTTAAAGAAAGATTAAGTTTTAGATCGGTCTCGTTTTTTTCCACCACATAGACATTAATTGTTTCTCCGGTGGTCACATAGTTAGCAGCATTGGAGACCTTTTCCCAAGAAATTTCCGAAATATGAATTAAGCCCTCAACCCCCTCTACCTCACAAAAAATCCCAAACCCAGAAGCGCCTAAAACTTTTGCCTTATAGATTTTTCCAGTTTTTACCGCGGCAAACTTTTTCTTTAGCTCTTTTTGAGAAATTTTTAAGACGGCCGCCTTTTGGGAAACCACCAGTCGATTCTTCAGCTTGTCCACTTCAAGAATTTTTACTTTAATCTTTTGTTTTTCTAGTTTTTCCGGATGACTAATAAAGGGCTCTGTTAGCTGAATTTTTGGAATCACTCCTCTTATTCCCATAAAGTCAACAAACACCCCTCCTTTTCCATATTCACCACAGAGAACTTCAATCTCTTCTTCTTTGTCTTTTTTCTCAGCTAAAATCTCCCATTTGCCTTTATCAAAAAACTTGCGCAAAGAGACGACGGGAAATCCATTTTTCGACTCTTCGGAGATAATGCGAACAGCGATCGTGTCTCCTTCTTTTAAGTATGGTAAATAGGTAGAAACTTCTCTAATCTCCAGTTCGCCTAAAACTGCATGGGCTTTGGCGCCAATATCAAAAACAATCCCTTTTTTTGACAAAGAGACAATTTTTGCTTTAATCTCGGCTCCTTTTTTTAATGAAGCTGGCTTTTGTTTTTTAAGCAGCTCTTGCATGATGTTAGTAGTTTTTTTGGTCATCGATCTGGTTCTCCTTTTTTTCTAAAGTTAAGTTAATAATATAACAAATCAAACCAGTTTTCGCAAGAGCGCTTGAATTTAATTTCCCCTTATGATATATTATAGGGCGTTATGGATAATGTTCTATTACCATCTCTTGCTGAAAGATTTATTAAAAATCTTCAAAGCCAAGAAAAATCATCTTTTACCATTGTGGCCTATAAAAAAGATCTTGAGCAGTTTGTCGGCTATCTCACCAGTCAAGAAATCGCCGATATCCGAGAGGTAAAAAAAGAAACTATTGATGGTTTTATTAATAAACTTTTATCGGAAAACTATACAAAAAAATCTGCTTCAAGAAAGCTTAACTCAATTAGAACTTTCTTTCGTTTTCTAAAACAAGAGGGAGTGATTAGTCAAAATCCTTCACTTGATGTTTCTCATCCTAAATATGTTTCCTCTCCTCCTCGTATCTTTACTAAATTAGAATACCGCGCCTTAAGAGACTTTGCTCGGGAAGATCTAAGGACCTATGCACTGGTCGAAATTCTTCTCCAAACCGGTGTAAAAATCGGTGAACTAGCCAATATTAGAATTAATGATATTAAAGACGCCTCGCTTTTTATTCGTTCTTATGGCAAAACTCCGGAAAGAAACATTCCTCTTAATAAAGTGGTAAAAAAAGCCGTTGATAACTATTTTAAAGTCAGACCGAGCTCAAAAGACGACCATCTTTTTATCACCCGAACCGGCCATTCGCTTCTTATCAGAAATATCCGCCAGATTATTTCCCGCTGTTTTCGCGAAATAGGAATAGAAAACGCCACTGTTAACGATCTCAGAAATACCTTTATCGCCCACCAATTAAGAAACGGTATCTCAATTGAATATATCGCCAAATTGGTTGGCCATCGAAGACTGTCTTCTACTGAACGCTTCCTAAACCTCGTCAAAGAAGAGGTGCAGAAGAAGGAAGGCCTAGGCGAACTGTAAACCTTCATAATGTCAGAATAAGTAAATAATTAAATAAATAAATGAGGCCGTCCCTCATTTATTTGCTTATTTCTTTATTTGTTTATTTAATCATTGAGTTTCCCCCTTGACTTCCTTTGTGGATTTGTTTATTATTTGTGGACAAGTTATCCACATCAATTATTTATGTCTTTCTTATCTTCTCTCTGGAACGGTTTTTTAATTAAACTGGAAAAAAACCAGGCTGATAATCCTGTTCTCTACTCTGTTTTAAAACAATTAACGCCAATAGAACTGACTGAAGAAAAGATTGTTTTAAGTTGTAGTAGTCAAGGAGTCAAGTCTTTTTTAGAAAAAAGAGTTTTGGAAATCGAAAAAGAACTCTCTTCTCAGCTGCAAAAAAAAATCACAGCTGAGTTTATGATTGCGCCAAAAACTAAAAAAAAGACTGAGTCTCCTCTTTTGTCTTTTGAGCCGTCAAACGAAGATGTTTTTATCAAGGCCGGCCTAAGTAAAAAGTACAGTTTTGACAACTTCGCTGTCTCTCCTACTAATCAGGTCGCCTATGCGGCCAGCCAGGCAGTGGTAAACAATCTAGGCACTGCCTACAACCCGCTTTTTCTTTACGGCGGAGTTGGCGTTGGCAAAACCCATTTAGCCCAGGCGATTGCCAAAAAAATTCTTGAAAAAGATAAAACAAAAAAAGTCAATTTTTGCCCGGGTGACAACTTTACTAACGAGTTAATTGAGTCGATTAGGGGGAAATCAACTGGCCGCTTCCGGAAAAAGTATCGTTATTTAAGTTTGTTAATTGTTGATGATATTCAGTTTATTGCCGGTAAAACCCATATCCAAGAAGAGTTTTTTCATACCTTTAACTCAATTATCTCCTCTGGTGGTCAGATTATCTTAACCTCAGACAGGCCGCCTTCTGCTATTAAAAATCTTGAAGATCGGCTGAGATCCCGTTTTTCCGGAGGATTAATTGTTGACATCCAGCCACCTGACTTTGAACTGCGCAGCGCCATTTTATTAATTAAAGCCAAGGAAAAGAATATTACTATTGATATTGAAGCGGCAAAAATCATTGCTGAAAGAATCACTGACTCAAGAGAGCTTGAAGGAACTCTCCTTTCTGCTTACGCCAAGGTTATCGGTAAAAAAGAAAAGATTGATCTGGAAGCGGTGGAGTTTTTTTTTAACAATCAGCAAAAAGAAAAGGAGAAAAAAAGACTAACACCTCAAGAAGTGATTAAGGCTGTTTGTACTTATTTTAATGTCAGGCAGTCACACCTTAAAGGTCCCAGTCGGGTTGAGTCGATTGTTCTTCCTCGACAGATAACCATGTATCTTTTGCAAAAAGAGCTTGGTTTAAAACTGATGGAAATTGCCCATATTTTAAAAAAGAAGGATCACACAACAGTTCTTCACGCAGAAAAAAAAATCTCTTCCTTGCTTATGAAAGACGTTAATTTTAAAAAAGACGTTGATAATATCATCCAAACCCTAGAGTCATCAACATGATATCCACTAGTTTTTCACAGGAAAAAAATGTCATTTATTCTGTCTTGAAAACCCTCCTCTTTTTTTATACACTTATACACAATCTCTATGACTACTATTTATTAATAACTATATGAAAATCACTTTATTAAAAGATATTTTTTTAGAAAGATTAAACCTGGCTTCAAAGTTTACCTCAGCTAAACTTTCCTCCGCAACCTCTTTACAGGGAGTTTACCTAAAAGGAGAAAAAAACATGATTCATCTTTATTCAACTAATCTTAACTATTTTTACCACACCAGCCTTAAAGTAGAAAACAGCTCTCAGTTTGAAATAGTAATTGAACCAAGAAAGATTACTGAATTTTTAAGCTTGTTAAACTCAGGTAAAATAGAGATTGACATTAAAGAAAAAGAAATTATTATCAGCCAAGAAAAAACCAGAGGAGACTTCCCTCTTTTTTCTAAAAGCGACTTTCCTCTTCCTCCGAAAATAACCAGTGAAAAACAAAAGATAAAAACCAGTTTTTTAAAAGAAACCTTTCCCCTAGTTTTATTTTCTACCTCTTCTGATGAAACCAGGCCGATTTTAACTGGTATTAATTTTGTTTCCCAAGGAGAAGAGATGCAGCTTGTTGCCACCGATGGTTTTCGTCTATCACTATTAACAGTTAAAAAAGAGACTTCTTTCCCTTCCTCAATTATCCCTGGCGGTTTTTTAGCCGAGATCTTAAAGATGATTAAAGAAGAAGAAGAAATCTCTTTTAGCTATTCCAATGAAGAAAAGCTGATTGTTTTTTATTTAGCTGACCACGAGTTTTATTCCCGTTTAATTGAGGGAGAATATCCCCCTTATGAAAAGGTTATCCCTTCAGAAAAGAAAACAACCATTGTTTTGGATCGGTCCGAGCTTTTAAGAAAGGTTAAGCTAACTTCGATCTTTGCCCGTGAGTTTTCCAACGTGATTATTCTCAAAACAGAAAAAGACGAGATTCAACTGACTCCAAAAACAGGAGAAGGCAAAGAAAACGTTGACTATCTTGAGGCAGAGATTACCGGCGAACCGCAAAAAATTGCCTTTAATTTTAAGTTTTTAATTGATTTTTTAAATAACATCAGTTCAAAAAAGATAATCATCGAGCTTTTACGAAGCGACGCACCAGCAGTCTTTCGCAGCGAAAACCTGAAAAACTTTCTTCACATTATCATGCCTGTGAGAATACAGGAGTGAGTTCATAAAGTTCGTAAAGTTATAAGGTTTATAAAGAAAAAACGCTTTATTAAACTTTAAAAACTTTATAAACTTGATAAACTAGTTATATGGATAACTTTATTCTCGATACCAATTTGTTTTTTAACATGGAGGCGGGTTTGGGGCTTGGGAAAAAAACCGAGGAAGTAACCATAAACCTTACCAAAATAATAAGAACTCTTAAAAAAGAAAAAAAGGTCGAGTTTTTTCTGCCGCCAAAAGCAGTTGACGAGTACCTCAGCTTTTTTGATGATAAAAATCAACCATTTATCAAAGAGTTTTTATCGGTGGTGACAGTTAAGTCTCCGGAGATTTCTCAGGTTAACTTTCCTGCCAGTGTTTTTTATCAACTGATTGGCGACATCCGCGCCAGAAGTTACCGCGGCTTAAACATCGCCGAGGAGGAGATCGAAGCGGCAGTCAATCAGTTAGCGGGGAAAAAACCCGGCTTAAAAAAAGACTTCCAGATAGCAATTGGTAAGTTTATCAAAAGCTTTCGCGAACGTTATCGCCAAGCGACGCGGTTTGGTTTTTTAGATAGCGTTACTGATTTAGATCTAATTGTTTTAGCTAAAGAGATAGATGGTTTTTTAGTTTCCACCGATGAAGGAGTAATAAAATGGGGCCGGGTTTTTGGCGTTAAAGAAATCCTTCCTTCTTCTTTTAAACAGAGGCTGGACGAGCTTCTATCTCGTCGTCAGGCATAAGAGAGGATAAAAAATCAAGCATTTTGTCAGTGATTGTTTTTTGGGGTTTTTCCTGATAAATAAGATGATTTGACAAAATCTTCACAAGATTGTTTTTTATTTCTTCACTGGGAACGACCAGATAAAAATGGTAAAAGTAAGGCGGTTGACTGACAACGGTTAGAGTATAAAAGCCAAATCTTTTGCCAAAGTAAAAATGGGAAAGCATCTCAAACCGCGCCGTTACCCCAGCTGCTTCAATACCAAAAGTAGTGACTTTGTTGTCTACTTCTGGTGGCGGAGTGATTGTTAGGACATAAAAAAGAAAGACCAAAGCCCAGATGGGAATAATAAGGATTTTATCACCGAAAAAAAACACAATAGCAGAAAGTAAAAAGGCAACGGCCAGATAAAAACGAAGAATAAGAGCTGATCTTCTTTTGTATGGTCGAAGCGGCGCTCGCCACTGGTAAACTACCTGGGGGTTTTTATCCATATTTTGATTTTCCCTCTTTTTTTCCAAAAAGTCAAACCAATGTTGACTATAGGATAGTGTATGGTATAATATATAACATATGGACAGTTTTAATAAGGTGATTTCTTTTATCTTAGGGCTAGTTGTGGTTCTTGTCTTTTTCGCTGTTATCACTGGCAAATTAAATCTTAGTAAAATTAAAACCTCTGTTTCTAAAGGAGCAACACCGACTCCCAAAGTTTCTCCTTCACCCACTCCAATTTCTACGGTAAAGATTCCTAGCGGACAAACAACCAGTACCAATAATTATGGCAGTTATAATACCAGCGGAAAAACCATGAGCACTTCTCAAATTCCCTCAACCGGTTTACCGGTAATTTTTATTCCTACCTTGTTAGCTGGGGTTTTGGCTGGAAGCTTCTTAAGGAAAATAGGAAGGAAAAATTAACTCCCGAATCCAGGTATCTTCAACACCTGTCCAGCGATGAAGTTAACAATCAAGACCGAGGTCAAACAAAAAACCAGACCAATAATTGCTCCCCAGACAACTCTTTTTCCATAATTTAACCTTTCTGGATCTGACTGTGAAGCGGCGATAACAAACGAGCCGTATAAAAAATAAAGAAAAGCAATCCCGCCAGCTATAGAAAAGACGATATTTAAAAGTTTTTGGGTGACACTACTAACTCCTCCTTCTTGAGAAAAACCAGCCTCAGTTGAGATGCAGCCTAAAAAGGTATACTGGCGACCAGGATAAGGGCTAATTGCTTGATTAGTATCAGCGTCAACCTTTAAAGTGTCTTGAGCGCTTGGGTCGGTTGAGGCGTCAGGATAAAGACATTGCCGGCATTTTTCCCAAGACGAAGGTAGAGTGTTAGGCGGACAGTAGCCGCAGAGATCGCAGGCGGCATAACGATCCCCACCAATAGGTGTTTCTGATGGTGTTGGAGCTTGAGCAACTACCAAGGGACAAATAACAAGGAACAAATAACAAACGACAAATAAAAGAAAAAAGCGTTTCATAAAAAAAGTATAATAATTAAATACAGAAATAACAAATCATGTATGAAAAAACTGATTATTTTCTTTTTATTAACAGCCTTAATTTTGCCTATTTTTTTTGTCCGGGCTGATGAGCTGGAAGATATTACTAAAGAACTGGAAACATTAAAAAAAGATCTGTCTTCCAAAGAAGCCAACTATCAAGAGCTAACAACAAGACTTAATCAGATTAAAAATCAGGTCAGCCAACTGGAGATAGAGATTGTTGAAAAAGAAAACCAGGTTAAAAAAGGCGAACAGGCTCTCGCCTATCAAAAAAACCTTCTTAATGAACGGTCAAAGTCTTATTACAAAAATATTCAGCAGTCGTCCTTGACCCTGTTATCAATGCTGGTGGCTGATAATCTTTCTGACTCTTTCCGCAAGTTTTCCTACCAGCGGTCTTTGGTCAACGAAGACAAAAACACCATTATCAAGGTGGTTTTATACATTAAAAATCTTGAGGAGATAAAAGCCAGTCTGACCACGGAAAAAAACCAGTTGACCTATGTGAAACAAGAAGTTGACACCCAGTCAAAGGTTTTATCATCACAGATCAGTCAGACGCGGTCAAAGATCGCCCAGCTGTCTACCCGCCAGCAACAGTTAATCTCCGAACGGTTAGCCGCCCTAGGAATTTCCCGGTCAGCCGCTTCCTTAGGCAGATGCGATAGCGACTTAACCAATGGCCGCGATCCGGGATTTTCTCCGCGTTTTGCCTTTTTTACCTATGGCGTCCCCAATCGGGTGGGCATGAACCAGTTCGGCGCTTATGGAAGAGCCAAGGCCGGCCAAAACGAAGAGGAGATTTTGCGAGCCTATTATGACAACTTTGAGCTAAAAAAAGACTATGATAAAAGCATTAATATTAATGTTAACGGCTACGGCAGTTATAACATCGAAGACTATGTAAAAAGGATTTATGAAGTTCCGGAAAGCTGGGGGGCTGACGGAATGGCCTCTCTTAAAGCTCAAGCGATCGCCTCCCGCTCTTATGCTTTGGCATATACCAATAATGGAAGCGGATCAATCTGCGCCACTGAACAGTGTCAAGTGTTTCATTCCGATCCAAAAGGAGGAGCATGGGAACAAGCGGTCAACGACACAGCCGGCTGGGTAATGGTGCAAGGAGGATCTCCTATTAAAGCTTGGTATTCCTCAACTCATGGCGGCTATATTCTCAAGTCGTCAGAAATTGGCTGGTCAGATACTTCCTGGACCAAACATGCGAATGACTTTGATGGATCAGTGGGAAGTTTTTCCGATCTTTCTTCAAAAGCTTATGACCGCGAGTCGCCCTGGTTTTACTGCGACTGGGGTTCAAGAAGCGAATATAACAAAACCGCCTGGTTAAAGACGGAAGAGTTAGCGGATATGGTTAATGTGGTTTTACTAGCTAGGGCTGATTCTTCCACCCAAGAGCATCTTTATCAAGTAGATAAACCTCATCCATATGGAGGCGAGGTCTGGAATCAGGACAAAGTCAAACAGGAGTTGAAAAACCGAAACATCAGTTATTTTAACCGAATCGATTCTGGCAGTGTTGGAGCTGACTTTTCTTATGGGAAAACCAGTTCAATTAATTTTTCCGGCGATAGCGGCAGTGTTAGTTTTGACGGTGCGGAATTTAAAAACTTTTTCAATCTTCGGGCGCCGGCCAACATCCAAATCGTCGGACCATTGTATAACATCGAAAAAAGATAAAAATTGGGGTTGACGAAGAAAAAAAATAGGATTATGATTGATTGTTATTTTTAAATAATATGTCAGTGACCCAGATAAATAAAGACAGTTTTCAAGCTGAAGTTTTAGATCAAAAAGGGATAGTCTTCGTTGACTTTTATGCTGACTGGTGCGGTCCTTGCAAGATGACTGGGCCGATTCTTGAGGAACTGGCTAAGGAAAAAAAAGAGATGAAGTTTGTCAAGGTCAACGTTGATGAAAATCCCGAATTAACCAGTCAATACCAGATTTTTTCCATCCCCACCTTTGTTGTTTTTAAGGAAGGAAAGATGGTCTCCCAGTTTGTTGGCGGCCACAGCAAAGAAGGATTTCTCCGAGAAATAAATAAAACCATGAGCTAACTTCTTAAGACTCTAATTACCTTTCCATGAACAACTTTCAGTCCTAAATGAACTCTCGCCAAGAGATAAACCGCCAAGGTTGCCAGCCATCTGATTGACGAGGTAATAGGCGCGTGCAAACCGACAACAATCTTTTCGTCAGGGATTGGTAGTGTGATGTTTTGATATGAGGAAAACTGGGTTGATGACGTTGGCTGCAGCCCCATTTTTTTCAGATCAGGCGGTAGTTCAATCGTATCCTGGCGGGGAGAAATATAGGGCCTAACTTCTTCTTCGGCTTTATGTTCAACTACTTCTTTTATTTCAAATTTTTCCGCGGCCACCGGCTCCGCCTCTTTATGCAGACTAACAGCCCTGTTTTCTTTTTTAAGTTTTTTCACCAGATCATCAATTGCTGTAAAATTCTTAGCCATAATTTGATTATAGCCAATAAAAAATTATAAAAAAAGGGGTCAAATTTTGAAGATTGGCTTCGTCACCCTACGGGTTTATTCCTAAACAATGGGCAAATCTCTTGGTAACCACAATAGTTACATAGAGAATTCCTTTTGGGTTTAAATTCTTTATCATTTTTTATTACGTCGGCATAATTTAAAATCTTTTCTTCAACTTTGTTTAAATCTTTATTGTTTTTTTCTTCTGCTATCTTGTTTTCCTTTAAATAAAAAAGAACTTTTTTAGCCGTTTTAAATTTTGGGTAAATCTTGGAGAGCAAATATTCATAAAAGTCGAGTTGAAATTGATTATCTTCTTGTTTGTTTTCTTTATATTTCCCGGTTTTATAATCAATCAAAACTAATTTATCATCAACTAAATCAACCCGGTCAAATTTTCCGCCTAGTTCTAGTTCATTACTGTATAAATATCTCGGGAAATCTTCTGTTACCATGGGTTCTGTTTTGGAATATTTACTTGAAAGGAAGGTCTTAAATTGTTTCTTTGCTTCTTCAACATATTTGATTATGTTTTCCTTCGTTTTAAAAATTCTTCTATGTTTTTCAAAGTTCTTTTTAAATTTTTCCTCAAAAAGTTTTCTCAAAGTTTGATAATTTCTTTCTGATTTTTGTGTTTTTTTGAAGAAATCATTAAGACAGCCATGAATTAAGTTACCAAATATTAAATCAGGAGTGTCTTTTTTGTAAGCATTTCTTATCTGTGTATCAGTGTCACATCTATACTTATATGGACATTGCTTGTACGTTGCGATTTTACTAGGAGAAAGTTTAATCATACTGCCCACCCATTGTTACAAAAAAAACAAACAAAGTCAAATTTTAAAGATTACATTTCGAAGGCAGGAATATTATTATAAACAAAGAGTATATCGAAGTTTTTTTGCTGTCATATCAGTCAAAATCTCTTATTTTGTAGACTATAGTCCATTGACAAAGCTTTTCTTAATTGATTATGGTTAATTCATGTATAAAATTATCCTTTACAAAAATGCGTCAGGAAAAGAAGGGATTGAAGATTTTATTGATTCGTTTTCCAATAAAATCGTTGATAAAATTAGATCTAATATTAAATTACTTAAAGAATACAACTTATCATTATTAGCTACTTCAAAGATTAAGAAAATCAACAAAAACCTCTATGAATTGAGAATAAAAACTTCTGTTCAGATAAGATTACTTTTTGTTTTTGTCACTCCGAATATATTTTTAATAGTTCATGGTTTTGTCAAAAAGACTAATAAAACGCAGGCTAAAGAAATAGACTTAGCACTTAGACGTATAAAAGAGTTTGACATTCAATAATTTTATTAATATAATGTATTAGTTATATTTATAAAAAAATATGAGAAATATTAATGATCTAACAACTTGGGAAGACTATGAAAAAAAGCTGATGAAAAAAAAAGGTTTTAAAAAACTAGCGGAAAAAAACGAGCCAAAATATCAATTAGTACGAAGTCTCATCGGTGCCCGTCTTAAAAAAAGACTTAGTCAAAAAGAATTGGCTAAAAGAATCGGAACAAAACAGCCAGTGATATCAAGATTAGAAAACATGCAGTCATTCCCTACCCTATCTTTATTAGAAAGAATCAGTCATGCTCTTGGTACAAAACTATATATATATTTTCAGTAATCAATTTACGAATTTTCAATTTACAATTTACAAATGAATATAAAATATGATTTGGAGGAAAGAACAAAGAATTTTGCCAAAAATATAATTGGCCTGATGATGAAGCTACCGCAAAATTCAGTCAATAAAAGAATGGTTGAGCAGTTAATAGGATCTGGCGGATCGGTTGGGGCAAATTATTGTGAGGCTAATGAAGCAGAAAGCAAAAAAGATTTTACCCATAAGATTGGAATCTGTAAAAAAGAAATAAAAGAAACAAGATATTGGCTAAATTTACTTTCCTATGCTAATCCAAATTTTAAAGATCAATTTAAAATCCTATCTTTCGAAACACAAGAACTTCTTCTTATCTTCTCCAAAATCATTTCTTCCTGCAGAAAAGATGTTTAAAAAATTAAATAAATTATAAAATTCATTGTAAATTACTTTTCCCGTCAAATTTTGAAGATTACATCTCTGAGTGGAAAAGTATATATCAGCAAAATAACATCGTCATGTAGCTCTATATATATTTTTTGTTGGTTATGACCTACTGACAAATAAAAAATATTTGTTTATATTATTTTTGTGAACATCCAACCATATCATTTACGAGTTTTTTCTTCAGTTTTTACCAACATTGGAGCTACTTTAATTTTAACTATTCCAACAATCAATAATCTTATTGTCTTGATATTTAATCTCATCTTAATTATTATTAGTTTATCTTTAGCTTTGAAGTTAGAAAAAGCTATTTTTACTTATGATCGATCTTACTGAGTTTTTTAAAAAGTTCCAAATTGGCTATGCTTTAATTTTGATTGCTTTTTTTCTAATGTTTATCTTCTTTGGAAAACTCGACCGGGAACTCAAAAGGAAATAACCCGAAGTCAAATTTTGTTTTGTCTTTATAAACTTTATAACTTTATGAACTTTAAAAACTTGATAAACTTAATTATCTCTCCACCCTACTTCTGAAGATTTTTTCGGTTTCTACTTGACAATGAACTTTCGTTCACCTAGAATAAAATTAGATATTTATTAAGTAAAAGGGTAAAATATTTATATGACTAAAGTACTTCGCTTACAAGATGAGTTTGAGCAGTTAACAATTGATTATCTTAAAAATGTCAATTTGAATTATAGGAAATCTTTTGGTCAATACTTCACTCCAAAATCTATTAGAGAAGAGTTATTAAAAAAAGTACATTTAAATCAAAAAAAAATAAAAATTTTAGATCCTGCTTGCGGCACTGGTGAATTTTTGTTATCAGCTTGTAAATACTTTAAAAATGCGGAGTTATATGGTTGGGATATAGATGAAAAATTAATAAATATCAGCAAAAAGGTTGTTCCAAAAGCTAAATTTGAGACAATTGATTCTTTGACAAAAAATATTAAAAATGAGTTTAATATCGTAGTTGGTAATCCTCCTTATTTTGAATTTACGCCTTCTAAAGAAATCAGAAATAAATATAAAGAAGTGGTTAATGGTCGAGTTAATATATTTAATCTTTTCATAAAACTAGGTTTAGATTTAATAAAAGAAAACGGTTATTTGGCTTATGTTGTTCCACCTTCTATGAATAATGGAGCATATTTCAATAAACTGCGCGAGTATATTATTAAATACTCAAATATAGAGTATCTGTCAATAATCAAAAGTCCAAAATTATTTCATCAAGCTCAACAAACCGTTATGCTACTAATTCTTAAAAAAACAAAAAACAAAGGTCACTACATTTTTAAAAAAAATGGAATTACTCTTTTCACTGAAAAACCAAGCAATTTAATCAAAGCTTTCAGCGGAAAAAAAACTCTAAAAGAATTAAATTATTCTGTCAGAACAGGGAAACTAGTCTGGAATCAAAATAGAAACTTACTAACTCATAATCCCAAAGAAGGTATTTTATTAATCTGGGCAAAAAACATAACATCGGCTGGGTTAAAAATACCGCTTAAGGATAAACCTCAATATATTAAAAGCAAAAATTATGACATTGGTCCGGCTATAGTGGTAAATAGAATCGTTGGATCGGTTGGAAACAGCCAGCTTAAGGCGAATATCATTCCTAAAGGAACGAAATTTATAGCGGAGAATCATGTTAATGTGATATATCCTCCTAATGAAAATGGGCAATTAAATCTTGTTTTATCTAATAAGGAAAATAACGATATAAGTATTGAAAAAATAACTCGTCAATTAAATTCAAAAGAAAAAATAGAATTGCTACAGTATATTACTGGAAATACGCAGATTTCCAAAAATGAACTTGAGAAGTTGTTTCCTCTTGAAGCCTAACTTATAAAAAAGCTCTTTCGCAAAAGGCGCTTATTCCTATTCCGTTTGTAAAATTAACCTGAATTCTTATAATATTTTTTCCGTTTGAAGCTATATAATAGCCTCAACTTCCTTCATCAACAGCTTTTAGATCATCACCTACTAAACTTGTCAAGCTTATATTCCAATAGAGGTGGGTTGTTTTTCCTGAAATAAAAGCATTTAATAGTGGTCCTTTCTCCTCAAAACCCAGGATGAAATTTATGAATGCCTTCTTTTTTTCAAAAGTAAGCTTATTAAATAGTTTTACACTTTCTTTTACAGCCAACTGTTGTAAAGGAACTCCGTATTCCTTACCAATTTTTTCAATTATTGGAAATCTATATTTATTTTTTTTGATAAACGTTATGCCTTTTTTAGCTATTTCTTTCAAGTATTTATTTTGAGCTGAAACCTTTGATATTATTTTATTTTTCATCTCTAGTAATTCCTCATCAATATTTAAACCAAGATATTTTTTTAATTCTTTCAAACCAATATTTTTTTGAGTTCCTTTTCCGGATCTTGTTGATTTTGTAGAAATACCAATAATCTTCCCAGATAAAAACTTTATATCAATGTCAGCTAATGTTTTATGAGTTTGCCAATCTCTACCGATCCAGACTATTTTAATGATTTTTCCTTCTGTAGTAATTAATTTATTTAACTCTTTCGTTATATAAGGAAGAAGTAGCCTGACTCTTTTATTTTGTTCTTTGATTCTAGTAGAGCCATCTTTAAATAATTTAATTTTATTTATTAAGTTTTTAATTTCATCATTTAAATTTAAGCAAGATAGTTTAGAATATTTATTCAATTCTTTTACAAGTAGCAACTCAAATAAGTCTGCTTTTGACCGACTTGATTTTTTTCGACTCCGATCAAAAAGCCCAAAATCAGGCTCAGAAGAAATCTTTTCTTCTTGCGGTTTATAAATTAAATCGTTACTCATCATTTGTATTTTATCACTTTTGTTCTTTTTCTCACATAGCCAAGTGTTTACCTCCGAGGAACCCAAAGCATTACCGCTTTATAGTAAAGAGATTAATATCGATAGATATTGCCACGGGAGACGAGATGCTGATTTTTGAGTCTTTGCTTTCTCATAACACCAATCTCTTTAGATGAATAAAAACCTCCTTGCTTTGAACGAGCTAATGGACGTCTAGGTAATTCTTTTTCAAAAAGAGTTTGTGAATGGACGGCAGAATGCATCAGAAGGAAAAGTTGGTGTTCATTTATGCCGGCAGCAAGCAGTCTTCTTTTTAGTTCACCCTCTTTTCTTATTTGCTCTATTCTCCTGCGTTCGTGTTCTGAACCAAATCCGCCCTATACCATATTTTATCACTTTAGCTAAGTTTTGCCAGTTTTTTGAGAAGAAAGTTGGATAGATATTGATACCCGTAGAAAAAGGAAAAAGTGTAGAAGAGATCCCCGAGAAGAGTGTTTCGGAAAAAAGGAACTGCCATGGTATAACACTGAACCAAACCTTCCAAGGTTTTTGGATACATGGAAAACATTAGCCAGACGCCGAAGTTAGTTATCAGAAAAAATAACACGGAAGAGCCAAGACTAGCTAATAATAGATTCGAAAATTTTAAAGATTTAAGTTTACTACCAATAAAAGTAGTTAAGATAAAAGATAGATAAACAAAGGGAATAACAAGGTGGAGTCCGAGAAATAGATCGGAAACAAACATCGCTGCTAATGGAATTAATAGAGCAGTTTTCTTTTTAAAATGAGAGCCGGAGAATAAGGCCAGGCCAGCAATCGGCGCGAAGTTCGGCGGATGAGGGATTAACCTCGCCACCACGGCCAATAAAATGATTAAAAAAATTGATGAATTACGGATAATAGTTGCCGAACCATTTTTTTTATTAGATCTTTTCATAATATTTTCGCGCCATCATAAATAATAAGTCAGACAGACGGTTTAAATATTTAACAATTTTCAATTTACAATTTTCAGTTTTCAATGAAAGAGAATATTGTACTATATTGCGTTCAGTTCGACGACAGATTACTCGTAATACATGAAACCAGGCAGAGACTTCATTGCCGCCAGGGATAATAAACCCTTTTAGTTTAGGAAGCGACTGCTCAATAAAATCAATTTTCTGTTCAAATTGTTTGACTGTCTTAGCTAAAGATGTTAAAGTGGTTTGGGAACCGGAAAGAGCACTCATCATCAGAGAGAGATCTTTTTGTACTAGAGCCAAAAACTCCTTGTCTTCCCTATTTTTTATTTTCGTCATCACTAAGCCGATAAAAGAAGAAAGCTCGTCAAGAGAGCCTAAAGCCATGATTTGAGGATCAGATTTAGAGACTCTTTTCCCAGCATAAACTCCAGTCTCTCCCTGATCGCCGGTACGAGTGTAAATTGACATATGAGTTTACGAGTCATAAAGTCCTTAAAGTCGTAAAGTCTGTAAAGAAAAACACTTTATAAACTTTATAGACTCTTATCAGCATTCACTATATCCGCAGCCATAACACTTCTCACAGCCTTCTTCATGAACTAGTGAGGCCTGGCCGCAGCTGGGACAAAGATCAAAGGTGCCAGAAGAAGCTGCTAGCGGGCTTTGAATTAATGAAGGCTGAGTCGTCTCATTGACTAACTTTGGTTCCTCTTTTTTTACCTCGCCATTGCCATTTAGACCATAGTGGATTGCTAGTACTTTGGCGATCGCGTCAGGCAGACTTCTGATTTTATCTTTACCAAAACCCATACTTCTCGCTCCGCCAATATCCCTTAGCTGGGCGATAATTTCCCCTACTCTTTCTTTAACTGACAGATGGGAAGAAAATCTTAAAGCCAGAGAGATCATCCTTCCCAGTCCTTCAGCCATGGCAAAGACGTCAGATCCTACTTTACCAATATTAATAAAAACCTCTAATGGTTCTGGTGGGTTGCCGCCATTAGTATTTATAGTAATAAAAGCAATGCCAACCGGCGTGTTAAGACGATAGGTTGAGCCATGAACCACCATCGGCCGCGGTTTAGTCACATAGTTAGGTGGCACTGGAGGTTTCTCCTCTTTTTTCCGTTCCAACACTCCTGGTCTTGAACCATCGCGCATATAGGTAATTCCTTTACAGCCAAGTTTATAGGCCAAGGTATAGAGTTTTTTTACATCGTCAACCGTGTGGTTATTTGGAGCATTGACGGTTTTTGAGATCGAGGCGTCAACATATTTTTGAATCACGGCCTGGACCTTAACATGGTCATTAGGAGTCAGTTCGTTAGCGGAGACAAACCAGTCAGGATGAGGTTGTTTTTCGTGTTTTTTATACCAGCTGTCGTAAAGGTGGTGGCGAATGATATGAGTGCCTAAGCGATCATGTCTGGTAAACTCAAACTCAAAAACCGGTTCAATCCCAGAACTAGTATTGGCCATTAAAGAGGTTGAACCAGTGGGCGCCTGAGTTAATAGTAAAGAATTTCTAATTCCGTGTTTATTAATCAGTTTTTTTATATTATCAGGAAGTTGTTTAACAAATCCTCCTTGAAGATAGTAGTTCTTGTTTATTTTAGGAAAGGAGCCTTTTTCCTTGGCGTTTTCCGCTGAGGCTTGGTAGGCTTCGTCACGGATGGTTTGGTAGACTTTTTCAATAAACTCTAAAGATTCAGTTGAGCCATAACGGAGATGAAGCTTAATCAAAGCATCGCCAAGCCCCATTGTTCCCAGGCCCAGTCTTCTTTCACCGTTAAGCTGAGTTTTTTTGATTCCGGGAAAGACATAAGGATCCATGTCAATCACATTGTCTTGGAGCCGGATCGCCGCCCGCACCAGTCGCTTTAGAATTTTGAAATCAAACTCGCCTTTTTTATCAAGACCATTGCCTTTAACCAAAACTGATAAGTTAATTGAACCTAAGTTGCAGACTCCCCAACCTGGTAAACCCTCTTCCCCACACGGGTTAACGCAGATAATTTTATTCCAGTAGTAGTTATTATAAAGTTTATTATAGCGCTCTAGAAAGACAACTCCCGGCTCAGCGCTCTTCCAGGCCGCTTCCGCGATTAGATCCCAGATTCGTCTGGCTTTGACGACTTTATGGACATTGATTTTCTTGCCCATTTTTTTCCAGCTGTCAATATCACCATCCCATTTCTCGTCATATTCCCGATCGTTGGTATCGGGAAAAACCAGCGGCCAGTCAGCGTCTTTTTCCACTGCCTCCATAAAACGATCAGAGATCGCCAAAGAAAGATTGGCGCCGTTTATCTTATTCAAGTCTTGTTTCACGGTAATGAACTCTTCGATGTCCGGATGCCAGTCAGCTAAAAGAAGCATAAGAGCGCCCCGTCTTGTGCCACCTTGTTGGATAATGTCTTTGGTGGCGACGGAAAAAAGCTCAGCCCAGTTGATCGGCCCTGAGGAAAAACCATTGACCTTTTTCACCCGCGATCCCCGGGGACGAAGCGAAGAAAAATTAATTCCTACTCCTCCGCCGCGGGCCATAATCTCCACCATCTGTTTTAAGGTATCCAGAATGCCGTCGCGTGAGTCTTTTGGTGACGGCAAGACAAAACAGTTATAAAAAGAGACATTAAAACCAGTGCCGGCGCCAGCCAAGATTCTTCCTCCAGGCACATATTTGAAGTCTTTTAAAGCGTGATAAAACTCTTTTTCCCAGTATTTCTGCTTGGAAGGTTTTTCTCTTCGGCTGACCGCTTTGGCAATCCGGATCCACATCTCATCAGGAGTTTTTTCCAAAGGCAGTCCTTTTTTATCCTTGAGAGAGTAGCGGTCAAGGAAAACTTTTTTGGAAATACCGGTTAGTTTCATACAATTTATGTCAATTTTTTTAACTCGCTCTCAAAATCTTCCAGGTCAACAAATCGTTTAAAAACACTGGCAAAACGGATATAGGCGATTTTATTTAATTTTTTTAATTTTTTCGCCACCAGATTGCCAATCTCTTTACTTTCTATCTCGGTTCCTTCTTTTTGCTTGAGATCAGCCTCAATTTCATTAATAATTTTTTCAATCTGGTCAGCAGAAACCTTAGTTTTTTCGCAGGGAATTACCAGTCCCCGTCTCAGTTTATCTCGGTTAAACCGCTCGCGGCGGCCGTCTCTTTTAATTACCAAAATCGGTAGCTCCTCTACCCGTTCATAGGTAGTAAAACGTTTGCCGCACTTAGGACAGGCTCTTCTTCTCCGGACAGTAGTGCCGTCTTCAGAAACGCGCGTTTCTACAACCTCAGTGTCAGTGTGCTTACAAAAAATACAGAACATATAGTGGCACTAACAAATTTATAACACTACTTGTAGGATTTCAAGAGGTCAAAATATATAAAAACTATATCAAAAAAAATTTAGCTTCAGAAAGTTTCCCTGGTTGACAAAAATTGAAAATACTCGAAAAAGTTTGAACTAAACCCAGTCTTTATAATTGCTATAATCGTTATAATTCTTATGTCTATACTCGATTTTGTCTTTCCTAAATTTTGCCTTGGTTGTGGTTTTCTGGGAAGCTATTTATGTCCCAGCTGCCAAAAGCAGATTTATCGTCTTAAAAGACAGCGCTGTCTTTACTGTCAAAAAGCCAGCTATCTTGGTCTAACTCACCCTGGTTGTTTAAAAAAATTAGACATTGACGGTGTGGTCTCTCTTTTTTACTATAACAATCTTTTAAAAAAAATTATCAAAAACCTCAAGTACCGGCTGGCGACTGAAGTCTGGAAGGAATTCTGGCAGGCTCTCAATCCCGAAGCCCTAAAACCAATCGTTTTATTTAAGGAGATTGTAAGAGAGGGCGTCATTCAGCCTATTCCATTAACAAAGACTAAATTAAGAGAACGAGGTTTTAATCAGGCGGAATTAATCGCTCGATATTTTCAAAAGTTTTTTAACTTACCAATAGCTGATTTTTTAATCCGGAAAAAAGAGACCCTATCTCAAGCGCAGTTAAAGTCAAAAAAAGAAAGATATCATAATCTGCGCGGCGCCTTTAGTTTAAAAGAAAAAAACATTGATCTTTCCGGTCAAAAAATCGTTTTAGTCGACGACGTCATCACCACTGGTTCAACCGTCAAAGAAGCAGCCAAAGTTCTCAAAAGAGCCGGAGCTTTTAAAGTTTATACATTAACCCTAGCTAAAGGATAGTTGGTTAAAACCATTGAAAACAACTCCTCAACCAGAAGAATTATTAGAAAGACACCCCATAAATTTTCCTCTATCAGTTTTGAATTATTGGGTTGAGGCTCATAAGGGAATAAGTTTTAGGCAGTTTGAGCAGAATGAAAAAGAAGAGGGACAAGCGCAACCTGTCAGTGTGCGGAAAAATGGAGAAGACATGCCGCCCAATTGGTAGGACCGCCAGTGGAAAAAGAAACACAGACATTATTAAGAGGGTTTAGCAGGAATTTGAAAAACAGTGCCATTCTTTTGACCAAAGACTCTGTTTTTTCCAACAACAAGTTTAATCCTCTAATTGAGTTTCTTTACAACTTGGGACAAACCCTTGAGATTAAATCTAAAGATGTTTCAGCAACAACTGTTCCTTTAACTATGCAAGAAATAGCCAAGCATGAGATTGAATATTCCTCAAAAAGTCAAAGTAAGAAAGACAAAGAGGCTTATATAAAAGATCTTTGGTTGTTCCTTTTGGGGAAAAATATTCGGCTGGATCCTAATTCTAAAGATGAAAAACTTAGAATGCCACCAAGCTCAACCGCCTATTATTATTTATACAATCGTTATCGTCATAATAATAAACTATCAGAGTTACCAGATACTCAAGAATCAAGAGAGAAGTTTGAAAATTGGTTATTTACCCATGCCTCTTTGATTAAAGAAAGATTCTCTAACTATGTTTTAGAAAGTCTTGCTGAAGGAAGAGGAAAAAGAGCGATTGGACAGTTGGTGGAACAAGGAGTTTTTCACCATCTTGAAGAAGTTATAGCTGAAGAAGGAAGAGAAAAACTTGAAAAGTATTTAGGACCACCACCTTTGACTGAAGATTTTGGCGAAGATCTAAGAAAAAAGTTGAAAGATATTTTTAGTGAGGAATGGGAGAAGAATTTTAAAAACCAACAAACTACACTCTTTAAAGCGGCTGAGGAGTTAATTAATCGGTTAAACAAAGAGGATAAAAATACTACTAAGGATAAAATTTTTGCTCTTTGGGATCTTGTTCAGGCTTATAAATATACTAAAACTTTTAAACCATCCCGTGCGATAGAAACAAGAGAAATGGAGTGCGCCTTAAGAAGTTATGTTTTGGGAACTTTGTATCAACGGTATCTTACCAATGAGGTGGCAGTTTTCCAAGACTTAGCCTGGTTTTTTTATGGAACGGCTTGACAAAATTTGTTGGAACATTTGAAGAAAGACTAGCTTGTTGCAAGGAAGCCACTAAGCTCGATCCAAACGATGTTGGTGTTTTTAGCGACTTAGACGAGTCTGTCACCAGAAAGTCATGGAAAAGTTAAAATTAGTCAGAATGAGTTATAATGAGTTATAATTAATTGTCTTATGCCCCAAAAAATTGAGATTTCCAGTCGGACGATTATTTTTACCGCTTTCTTTTTACTGGCGTTATTTTTCCTTTGGCAGATTAAAGATCTAATCTTTTCCTTGTTTATCGCCTTTATTATCTCCAGCTCCTTAAAACCAGCCACTGACTTTTTAGAAAAGAAGAAGTTCCCGCGACTTTTAGCTTCAATTTTGGTTTTTTTAACTTTCCTCTTAGTTATTTATTTCCTTTTTTCTTTGATTATTCCTCCATTGGTTAAAGAAATAATCGTCTTATTAAAAAATCTTCCCAGCATTATCCGCTCGGTTTTTCCTGATTATAGTCTGGGATTAAACTTTGATTTTCTCAGCCAAAACTTACCAGGATTAGCCAATCAGACAATTAACATTATTAAAGGAGCTTTTTCCAATGCGGTTTTTCTCATCTCTAGCCTTTTTTTTACCTTTTATTTTCTTCATGAAAAAAGAATTATTGACATTCTTTTTGGTAATTTTTTTGAGGATTTGGAAATAAAAAAGGTAGAGATAGTCTATGAGCGGGCGCAAAGGCGCGTTAGTTCATGGTTTTGGGGTGAGTTAATTCTTATGTTTGTTGTTGGCGCGATGAACTATATTGGATTAACTTTAATTGGAATGAGATACAGTTTGGCGCTGGCAGTTTTAGCCGGGTTACTAGAGGTGGTGCCTAATGTCGGCCCGGTGACCGCGGCCATTCCGGCGGTTTTGATTGGTTTTAGCCGCTCGCCTTTTCTCGGTCTGTCAGCCGCGGCGGTGGTCTTTATTGTTCAGCAGCTGGAAAACACCCTACTGGTTCCCTTAGTGATGAAAAAAGTCGTCGGTCTTCATCCTGTTGTTACTTTAATCGCTCTGATTATTGGCGGCAAGTTAGCGGGAATTTTAGGGGTACTTTTGGCTGTTCCGACTACTCTATTTTTGGAAACGGTTTTAATCGAGTTGCAAAGATTTAACAAAAAGTAATTCTTGCGGAATATTTACGGTTAAAATGCGGTAAATATGGGAATAGCCATTCTTGGTGGAGGATTAACTGGGTTAACAGCAGCTTATTACTTGGCGAAAAAAGGCCATCAGGTAACAATATTTGAAAAAGAAAAGACTCTGGGCGGGTTAGCATCGGGGTTTAAAAATAACAACTGGGATTGGTACTTGGAAAGAACCGTTCACCATTTATTCGCTAATGATGATGATATTTTAAATTTTGCCAAAGAGATTGGGTTTAATAAGATTTTTTTTAAAGAGCCAGAAACAGCGTCATTATACGAAAATCCAAATGACAAAATTCAAATTTCAAATCAAATCCAAAATCTAAAATCCAAATTTAAAATTTTACCTCTTGATACTCCCTTAGATTTACTCAAGTTCCCCTACTTGAATATTATTGATAAATTACGAGCTGGAATTGTTATTGCTTTTTTAAAACTTTCTCCTTTTTTTTCCTTTTACGAGAGACAAACTGCTGAAGAGTTTCTTAAAAAATATCTGGGAAAATCAGGCTGGGAAAGGCTGTTTAGAGAGCTTTTTAGGAAAAAGTTCGGTAAATATGCGGGAAATATTTTAAGCTCTTTTATCTGGGCAAGAATCAAAAAAAGGACGAAAAAGTTAAGTTATGTTGAAGGCGGGTTTCAGGTATTGATCAATTACATTGTTGATGAGTTAAAGAGTTTACGAGTTAACGTGTTAACGAGTTGTGAGATTAGAGAAATAAAAAAAAAGGGAGAGAGGTATTTCATTAATAGTCAACTGTTTGACGCGGTTATTTCTACTTTACCTACTCCAGTTTTAACAAAAATTAGCGAGAAGATTTTTCCTGAAGATTATTTATCAAGACTAAAAAAAGTTCAGTATCTTCATTCGCTTTCTTTGGTTTTGGAAACAGAAAGGCCAATCTTAGAAAAGACCTATTGGTTAAATATCAGTGCTAAAGAAATTCCTATCATGGGGATATTTCAGCAAACAAATTTTATTGATAAAAAATATTACGGAGGGAAAAACATTAGTTATCTTGGCTGGTATGTGGGGACGGAAGATAGATTGTGGAAAATGGAAGATAAAGAACTACTCGATTATGTAAAATCTTATCTAAACAAAATTTTCAATTTTCAATTTTCAATTTTCAATTACCATGTTTTTCGTGCGCCGTATACCCAGCCGATTTTTAATAAAGAATTTTTGAAAAATAAGCCGGAGTTTGTTACTCCGCTGAAAAACTTTTTTATCGCCAACCTTGACATGACTTATCCTTATGACCGGGGAACCAACTATGCAGTCAAGTTAGGAAAAGAAGTCAGTAAACTTATTCTTTAAGTCTTTTTTTAAAATAATCTACATAAGGAATAATAGTTGGATCCTGTTCATATAAAACCGATAGATACATAGAAAGATAACTACCAATTGCCATTAACTCAAAGGCTTGTTCTATTTTATTTTTTCCTTTTAACTCATACCAAATTGTTAGTATATTATTTTTCTCAACGATTTCTTTAGTGATGATAAATCTCTTTTGGATTTTCGGTGAATATAAATTTGAAAAGAAAAAAATAAAAACTAAAATTTCTTTTAGTTTATCCGGGAACTTCAATCCTTCCATTAAATGATGATCAAGCTCGGGAATAATGCGAAAACTAGAGATTGATTTAGCAGTTTCATTAGTTTGATTGGCGATGGCATTGCCTACGCCAGTTAAAAACTCGGAAACTATATAATAAGGATATTTTTGATAAAGTTTTTGTGCCAACTGTTTGATGAGATTATTGTTTGTTGGAATATTAACTTGGAAATTAGAGATTAAAGATGAAAGATAATTAATTGCTTCTTCAATCATTCTTTTTTCGAGATTGAGGAAGCCTAGATTAAAAAGTAATCCTAGGTGTCCACCAACAAAATAACCAAAACCAATTCGCGGCTGACCAGACGGATTATAAACAGGATTAATTTTATAAAGAGGAAAATTATTTTTTGCTAAAAACAGTTCGAGTCCACCACCAACAGTTATTCCTATAATCTTTGCCTTTTTAGCTAAGGCTTTTTCACCACAGATTAATACTTCTTCAGTTGTTCCTGAGTATGAAGACAGAATAACTAAAGTATTTTTGTCAATATATCCTGGTAAATTATAATCATCATTAAAAACATAAGGAATTTTTAACTTTTCTTTGAAGAGTTCTTTAATAATAAAAACCGGGAACCTTGATCCTCCCATTCCACAGACAACCACCGACTTAACATTTTTATAATCTTCTGGGAAATTAATATTTAGCGCTTCCGAAAAAGACTGTTTCAGTTGATTAGGCAAGGCATCAATTGATTGAAGTACTTTTTCTCCTCCTTGGAGTTTTAAAATTTTATCCTTATCATCAAGATTGATCATAGTGAAATTATAGTATAATTCATATAAATGAAAAGTAATAAATTCTTCATTTATCTTCGGGCTATAAGGGTCAACCAGTGGCTTAAAAACTTAGTCGTATTTACGGCTATTATTTTCTCTGGAAAGTTATTCCAAATTGATTTATTTTCCAAGTCCTGTTACGCTTTCTTTACTTTTTGTTTGCTTTCCTCAACCTCATACGTTTTAAACGACATTATCGACTATCCCTATGACAGGAAACATGCCGTGAAAAAATACCGGCCGATTGCCTCTGGAGAAATGTCGCTTCAGGAAGCGACCTTTATTGTTTTTATTTTAACTCTTACTTCCTTAATTATCGCTTTATTTTTTTCCATTTCTTTTTTCTTCCTAAGCCTTACCTTTATTCTCCTTCATTTTTTTTACTCTCTTTATCTAAAAAAATTTCCCGCAATTGACATTTTTACCATCTCTTTATCTTTTATGATTAGAACCTTTGCTGGAGAGGTGGCAACTGGTTGTCATATTCCCATCTGGTTAACTCTGACAATATTTTTTATCTCTCTTTTTATGGCTTCAGTGAAAAGACACGCTGAGCTGGTAGCTCATGGAAAAGAAACAAGAGAATCACTCTATCTTTATAAAGAACACTATTTGGATTTTTTAACCAATACTTTTGCCACAACAACAATTATTGCTTATTCGACCTATACCTATGTGGAAAAACCGCCCCAGGTAACAACAATTTTTTCTTCTCAGATAACTAATCTTTTTCCTGGTTTTGAGGCGAGAAAATGGATGATGATAACTATTCCTTTAGTTGTCTATGGCATTGCTCGTTATGCCCAGCTTTTGTACGAAAAGTATGAAGGCGAAAGGCCAGAAAAGGTAATTACCACTGATATTCCTTTGATTGTTACCATTGGTGCCTGGGGGATGATTATCATCAGCTTGATATATTTGTTGTAGACTATAGTCCGTTGACAATGTAGGGACAGGATAGTATCCTGTCCATAAAAGTTATAAAGTTCATAAAGTTAAAATATGAAAACTCAGGATAGTCAGAAAAAACAGGCAGTCAGTACGGCGATTGAGCAGATTCAAAAACAGTTTGGCCGCGGTTCTATTATGAGATTAGGACAGTCACCGGTCGTTCCAGTTGACGCTATTTCCACGGGAATTTTAGGTTTAGATACAGCTTTGGGCGTCGGTGGAATTCCCAGAGGAAGAATAGTGGAGATATTCGGTCCTGAAGCCGCCGGAAAAACTACTGTCTGTCTTTCTATTATTGCTGAAGCGCAAAAGGCTGGCGGAATTGCCGCTTTTATCGACGCCGAACACGCTCTTGATTCGGAATGGGCAAAGAAGATCGGAATCAAGCTCGATGATCTTTTAGTTTCTCAACCTGACACGGGTGAACAAGCTCTAGAAATCGCGGAAACACTAATTAGATCAGGCGGAGTTGATTTAGTGGTAATTGATTCTGTGGCCGCCCTTGTTCCAAGATCAGAGATCGAAGGCGAAATGGGCGAATCGCAGATGGGGGTTCAAGCACGCCTTATGTCTCAAGCTTTAAGAAAGCTAACAGGGATCGTTTCTAAATCAAAAACCACTGTCATTTTCACCAACCAAATCAGGTTAAAAATAGGCATTATGTTTGGTAATCCAGAAACGACTCCGGGAGGTTTGGCTTTAAAATTCTATACTTCGGTGAGAATGGATGTAAGAAAAATTGAAACGCTCAAAAAGAATAATCAAGTTTATGGAGCGAGAATCAGAGTTAAAGTTGTCAAAAACAAAGTGGCTCCTCCTTTCAAGGAAGCCGAAGTGGTGATTACTGCGGCTGGAATTGATCGGGAAGAAAACCTGGTTAATGCCGCCTTAAATGCGGGATTAATAACAAGAAGCGGCTCGTTTTTTAAAATAGGAGAAAAGATTTTAGGACAAGGAAAAGAGGAAGCAAAGCAAGTAATTAGCAAAAACGCTAAATTAAAAGAACAGCTGATGAAACAGATTCTGAATAAAAAAAGTTAATCTGTTATTTAGTTAACGGGTTAAAACGTTAACGAGTTAGTTTTAAAAACCCGTTAACACGTTAACCTAACAACTAAATAACAAATGAATAATGATCTACTTGTTTTATTAAACAAGGCTTACTTCTTTCTCAAATTCCGTCCCAGATCGGAAAAAGAAATCCGCGACTATTTGTATAAAAAAATTAAGAGTAAGCACTGGTCGCGTGATGACGCTGAAAAAGTCATCGAAGAACTGAAAGAAGAAGATCTGATCGACGACAAAAAGTTTGTCGACTGGTTTGTCCGCTTTAGAATTACTTTAAAACCAAAAGGAAAAAAGGTCCTTGTCCGAGAATTGAAACAAAAGGGAATCAGCGATGAATTAATTGAAAAGTATTTCTCGGAAAATAAAATCGACGAAGAATCTCTCGCTTTTAAAATTCTCGAAAAACGTTGGCCTCGGTTTAAAAATTTAGACTCAAGAAAGCGTTTCGAAAAAGCAGCCCGATTCTTGATGAGTCGCGGGTTCAACTTCGATTTAATAAAAAAAACCATTGCAGATTTAGTAGAAAAGGAGTAAAATAGGAACATTAGAAATTGCTTGAGGTAGATTTTATAGATTAATATTATTTAATTACATGGATATACCTTATTGTTATTCTGGATTTCATAGAAAGATTCTCACGGATTTTGAATAACGGATTTACACTGATATCTGTGAAAATCTGTTTTTAATCCGTGTCAATCAAAAAACTCTACGTAAAGAATAACAATAAGATTTAATCCTTTCTATAAAGTTCTCTTCAAGTTTAAAGTAACAAATATGCTACAAAAATTTTTTCGGAGGATTTTTATTTCTTCAAAGGAAAAACAAGAAAAGCTTGAGTTAGTAAAACATCAAGCAAAGGAGATTACTCTTAAAGCGCAAGAAGAAGCTCTTCGTATTAAACAGCAAGCAGAAAAGGAAGTCCGGGAAACAATGAGTGAAGCGATTGAGATGGAAAAAAGATTGGCAAAAAAAGAGCAACAACTGGAAGACCGAGAGACAATAGTTAGTAAAGACAAACAGTCGATTCAAGACACTAAAAACTACTTAGACAATCTGAAAAAAGAGATTGAGGAAAAGCGGGAACAGATACTGCAAAAACTGGAAAAAATTGCCGCTCTCACCAAAAATCAAGCAAAAGATTTATTGCTCCGCGGCTGGGAGGAAAAATTAAAAGAAGACATTGCTAAAAAAATCAAAGCGGCCGAAGAAGAAGTCAAAACCATTGCCGATGACAAAGCTAAACAAATTTTAGCTGACGCGATGAGATACGGAGCGATTGATTATGTGGCTGAATATACCTTGTCAGTCATTAATTTGGACAGCGAAGAATATAAAGGAAGAATTATTGGTAAAGACGGCCGGAACATTAGAGCTTTTGAGATTGCGACAGGCGTTGATGTTGACTTAGAAGAGGAGGGCGTGATTAGACTTTCTTCATTTGATGCTGTGCGGCGCGAAGTGGCAAGACTGTCATTAGAACAGTTAATTAAAGATGGTCGGATTCAACCGCAACGAATAGAAGAGATTGTTAAAAAAACCAGAGAAGAAATAGAAAAGACCATCTTTAAAGCTGGTGAAGAGTTGGCTCATCGGGTGGGCGTTTTTAATCTGCCATCAGAGATAACCACTGCTTTGGGAAGGTTTAAATACCGTTATTCTTATGGTCAAAACATGATTGTTCATACCTTAGAAGAGACAAAAATTGGTGTCGCTTTAGCCCATGAACTAGAGGTTGATGTGAATGTTGTTAAACTAGGTTGTTTACTTCATGATATTGGCAAGGTGGTTACAGATCGCGAAGGATCTCATGTTGAGTTGGGAGTAGAGCTTTTAAAAAAATATCACTTTCCTCAAAAAGTAATTGACTGTGTAGCCGCTCATCACGAAGACATTCCTTTTCCGTCGATTGAGGCGATTATTGTCTATATCTCTGATGCGGTTTCCGGCGGTCGACCAGGAGCTCGTCATGAGGACTTTGAGGAGTATTTGAAAAGAATCAAAACCATTGAAGATGCGGCAAAAACTAAAAAAGGAGTTCGCGAAGTCTATGCTCTTCAAGCTGGCAGAGAGCTGCGGGTGATTGTTAAACCAGATGAGATGACCGATGATGAAACAACAGTTTTAGCGGAAAAAATTAAAGAAGAGTTAGAAAACAAATTTGAAGTCTTTCCCGGGCAGATAAAAATCACCGTAATCAGAGAGACAAGGGCAGAGGCAACGACTAAAATATAAAAAACTGGAAGATAGATAGCATTTCTCTTCGTCACAAAGCCCCAATTTGATATAGATTGTTATAATAAGATATTTTAAATACGGATTGACAAGAAGCCAAGAATTCACTATTCTTTAATTGTTATTCGTTAATTATTAATAGTTAATTGTCTTCAGAAAGCGAGGTGATACTACATGACAAAAGCTGATTTAGTCGCCCAAGTAGCGAAAAAAGCCGGTCTAACCGCTAAAGCAGCCAAAGATGCCGTTAACACTGTTTTTTCCACAATGTCTGACGCTTTGAAAAGGGGAGAAAAAGTAGTGGTAACTGGTTTTGGTACTTTTATGGTAAGACGACGTGCTGCCAGAAAAGGACGCAATCCTCAAACTGGAGCTGAAATTCAAATCCCAGCCACTAAAACTCCAGGTTTTACCTCTGGCAAAAGTTTGAAAAGAATGGTTAAGTAAAAGATTTTCTTATCAAAACGCCCTGTATCCTATATGGTACAGGGTTGTTTTTTAGTTTCAGTCTTGGTATACTGTTACTAATGAAAAATCTATTGAGGTTATTTTGGGTTTTTTTAATCTTTACCCTGGTCTTTGTTTTAAGTTATTTTGTCATTGCCTCATCAGAGACTACCAGTGGAATCTCTCAAGAAAAAGTGGTTTATAACCTGCCTTATCCTGGTATTCTTCCCGATCATCCTTTATATTTTTTCAAAATCGTCCGCGACCGGATTAACAATTTTTTAACTCGCGATCATCTTAAAAAGGCGGAACTTTATCTTTTATTTTCTGATAAAAGGGCGGCGATGGCTTTATCTTTGGCGAAAAAAGGGAAAAATCAACAGGCGATTGATACCTTTTCTAAAGCGGAAAAATACTTTTTAAAAATTCCTCCCATTTTACAAGAAGCAAAAAGACAAGGTAGTTCTCCTCCTTCAAGTTTTATTGAGACCTTAAAACTGAGTAATGCTAAACATCAAGAACTAATTACCGAGCTTTTTAAAACTCTTCCTCAAGGAATAACCGAGCCTTTAAACCAAATAATGCTTCTTAATGGTCAGGTAAAAAAAGAGTTAGAAAAGCTATAGACAGAATATTCCTAATAATAAAAAATTTTGTTCTAAAGTCAGCCAATAGTGGTCAAAAAAACCAGTCATTAATACGGCCAATATCAATAAGTACTTTTTCTTCCAGAGCATTTTTAACCAAGGGAATAATAGATAAAAAGTTATTCCAGTAATAATCAAACCAACTTCCGCTAAAAAAAGAAGAAAGATATTATGGACCGGTTGGTTAAAATTGAAAGAAATTTTTGAGGGAAAACTGTTTTGAGCCGTTAAGTAATTTCCTAGACCGACGCCAAAAAGAAAATGTCTTTTAATAATTAACCAAGAATTATTGATTAATTCCCATCTTTTAGCGATAGTTAAAGGGTCGGTTTGGCCCTGAAGAAAGACGGCACTGACAATAAAAAGAATAATGAGCTTCGCTAAGAAACAAGGACGACAAAATCCTCTTTTTCGCTCGCGAACTATTAAATATAAAGTATTAAGTATTAAATAGGTGATAATCGCCACCTTGGAAAAAGAAATAAAAACAAGACAGCTACTGATTAGCAAAAAGAATTTTTTCAATAAGAAAAATTTATTATATTTTTTCTCGGTTAAAAAATAAAAATAAAGAAGAAGATAAAAACCAGCCAGAGAATTGGGATGAGAAAAAGTACCATAAGGACGCAAAAACTCAATGCCATTAAAAGCGATTTTGGCAATACCTGGGATAGAAAGATTAATTAATCTCTCCCCTAGAAAGTAAAATATGCCCTGAAGTGAATGTTTGCTAAGAAATTGCATAATAACAAGAACAAACTGTATTAAGGCGCCAAAGAAAAAAGCCGACAGTACTGCCTTTTCTTTGATAATTTTTTTTTGAAAAAGAGCAAAAACGATTAAAAGTTCTAATAACTTAATATATCGATAAATCGAAGTGAAAAAAGAAGAGGAAAGGAAAAGATTAATTAATAATAAAAAAAGGACGAAAAGAATTTTTTTTTGTTTTAGGAAGTGAAAGACAGCTTGGTAATTAATAAAAGCCAAGAGAATAACAACAATATCTGTTAAGTATAGAGTTGGTGCTAAGTAATCAACACGGATACCAGAAAGATAGGAAAAAGAAAAAAACCAGTGTTTTCCCAGTTGAGTAGGAAGGAAAAAAAGAAAAAGAAAGAATAAAAAATTGTTAAAAAAGCGCCTGTTGTGTTGTTTGCTCTTTTTTATTGTCTTCATTTGTTTTTTGAAAAATTTTTACCTGGCCGAAAACGCCGTCATACCCCGGATCGACAAAGACCTTTCGCTCGCGGACAGTTTCAATCGCTTGCCTGAGCTTTTCTCCAGCAAAACTCTCTATCTCTTGGTATGGTTTTCGGAGAAGAATGTCAAATTCAGTGGCGAAGTTGGCAGTTAGTCTTTCATATTCTTTTTGCGCCTTAGTAGGCGAGCCGCTATTGATCTCTAAAAGGACTTCCAGTAAAGGCACTAAAGAGACAAATGGTCGGCGTTTTTTTTCTTTGTCATAAACAAAGGTTAGGCAGGCTTGGTTTTTAACAAAAAGAAGGTCTTTATCGATCAATAACTTTTCTGAGAGTTCGAGGACGCGGTTTTCGACACCAACAGTTAATGGTTTATTGCAAACTGGACAGATGATCCCTTTGTTTTTAGTCTCGGCGGCAGAATATTTAATATTACAGCTGCGATGGCCGGTCCAGTGATATTTGCCTTCTTCAGGAAAGAATTCAATGGTGTAGCCGATTTTTAATTTACTATTTGAGGTTTGTTTAATTGCATCGGAAAAATCGTCGTATGTAAAATCTTTCATTGTTAAACCTTGCCTGCCGGCAGGCAGGTTGTTAAATTGTTCCATTGTTGGGACAAAAACAGTGGCTTCGCGGCCGAGTTTCGGACAGGAGTGAGCATCAGAAGACGAAACAATTGATCGATTTTCCAACTCTTTAATTTGCCAGTTCATAATCGGATCACTGCTTAGACCTGTCTCAATGGCATAGATATATCTATCAAAATCGCCAAAGCATTCATAAAGGGAATCAAAGCCTGATTTTGAGCCAAAAACAGAAAACCAAGGAGTCCAGACGTGCGCCGGAATAAACAAAACTCTTTCATCAATTTCCAAAACCAATTTGAGTAATTCTTTTGCTGAAAGTCCGATGATTGGCCGGCCGTCAGCCATCAGATTACAACCCCGTTTAGTTAACTCTTTATTTATTTTTTCACAGGTTTCCAGAGATGGGGAGATGACAACACTGTGGATGCGGCGGAGTTTGTCTCCCTGAGAATAGATACTAGAGATTTCTGTTGATAGAAGAAAACCAACGCCGTTTAACTGAAAAACTCCCGAAGAATTATCTTTAAATTTACTTTTGATTTCTCGAAACCACAGAGGATGGGTCCAGTCGCCGGTGCCAACTAAACTTATCCCTTTTTTATCAGCCCAAAAAGCAATTCCTTCAAGATTCATCTGTGGAGATACTGCCCGGGAATATTTGGAATGGATATGAAGATCAGCTATAATTTGCATATTTAAATTATATGAAAAAAAGTGATATCGTGCGGATCATTTTGTTTTTAACAGTTTACTTGGGAATTCTTTTTGTTTTTAAAAATAACGCTTTCCATTATCGCTTTGATAAAAAATTAATCAATAAATATTTTCTCTCTCAAGATATTCCGTATGAAGTAGCAGGTAAACGTCTGTTTTTATCTGATGACCAGATCCATATCGCCTCCGGCTATCTTTATGTTAAAGGTGTGAACCCAATCGATTATAATTTTCAACACCCGCCGTTTATTAAATATTTGTTTGGGTTATCGATTTTATTTTTTAACAATCCTTTTTATGCGCAAATAACTCTCGGAGCGATATTGATTATATTAACTTATTATCTTGGGAAAAAACTTTTTGATTCTTATATTATTTCATCAGCTGCCTGTTTTTTGCTGATCATTGATCCTTTGTTTATGGATATCTCGACATCAGCCCTATTGGATTTGGGACAGGCCGTATGCCTTTTGACCTATATGATTTCCATGCTTTTTTTCCCTAAAAAAACCTGGCTGCAAGGTTTGACTTTGGGACTTTTGTTAACCTCCAAATTCTGGGGAGGATCAGTATTTTTTATTGGTTTAATATTTATCTATCTTTTTTACAAAAAACAATTAAATATCAAAAAATATTTAACTCATTTATTAATCGCTTTTTTTATCATATGTGCTGTCTATGTAAAAACATTCATTAATTTACATGGAAGATTTAATATTATTTTTTTTGAATTAAAGACTTTGAAATACTGGTTCCATCATTCAATTGCTTCTAATTTCGGATCTTTTATGATCATGTTTCTCACTGGTTTTTACAAAAGCTGGTGGGGGAAAAAGGAAATTCTTCGTGTTTTTTCTTGGTCTTTCCTTTGGCCGATTAGTTTAATCGCCTCACTGTATTACGGCGCTAAATCATTATTGAAGAAAAAAATAAATGTTCAGTTTTTAATTAGTATCCTGCCTTTTGCCTATTTGGTCTACCTCGGCTTTCAGGCACCTTTTCCTCGATATTTTATCGTCATTCTGCCATTTTGTTACTTAATTTTGTCTCAAATAATTTATAAATTTATTGAAAAAATCATATGAAAGGATTCATTGAATTTATCAGAGAGCGGGGAGTAATCGGATTGAAATAAAATACTGTGGGGGCATTTTGTCAGTGTCACTATAGATTTTTTGATTGTTTCTTTTGTTGTTTATCTAATCTTTAAGGTCCTTGGATTAGAAAAGGCCGATAAGAAAAAATGAATCTGGTGGAGATGGCGGGAGTTGAACCCGCGTCCGAGAAAACACCCTTAAAAATGTTTAGCTTAGAATAGATTATTTTTACTCTATCCCGATCGCTTGCATAATCAAAGCGCTTCGGGAAGTCAGTTATGATTTGTGGACTTAGCAACCAACTGAAAACGCTGCTTCGCCTTATTCTGATTGGTTTATCCCTTAATAGATTGAATCAGACAAAATCTAAAGAGAGTCCAATTAGTTAATGTAGGCAAAGTTCATATTTGCATATGATCTAGCCAACATACTTTCTTGGAAATCTGACAATTGCTTATCAGTTAATTTTTTCCGTTTAACGCACAGGTGCGTCTAAGCGATTTTTAAAAGTGCAAATTTCCCGTCGATGCCTTGCATCCCCTTTAGGGGTAAACCACTATTAGCTTTTCATATAATCTTTTACTTCTCTTTTTTCATTTCTTTTTATATCCCGATTCTTTTCCAATTTTCGTTTTTCTATATCTTTTCTGCCTTTGACCAATGCTATTTCTAATTTAATCAAAGGACCCTTATTATAACACGACTTAGGGGCAAGAGTCAATCCGCCGCTGGCGATTTTTGTTCTTAACCGAAGCAGTTCTTTTTTATGCAAAAGTAATTTCCGGCTTCTTTTCGGGTCATACCCCTCAATTTTTGCATACTCATAAATTGGAATCTGGGCATTTATGAGAAATACTCCCTTATCCATTATTTTGGCATATGAATCATCGAGTTTAAGACCGCCTTTACGGATGGATTTGACTTCTGAGCCATAGAGAGAGATCCCGGCTTCAATCGCCTCAACCTCGCTATATTCACGATGGAACTTTCTATTAATGATTTTCATACCACTTCGTCCCGAAATAACGTCGGGACTTCGTTAGGTATGATGCCTAACATAGCTATTAGACTATATTCCTAATGGCGTAGTGGCATCATGCTTTTATTATATCTTAGATAAGATTAAAATTAAGTTATGTCGATGAAAACCGATATATTTTTTTTATTATAACTTAATAGTCTTCTAATGGGTCAATGGGCTTGAATATTTTTTAAGATATGTTTATAATGATGTTTTTACAAATCTATGAATAATAGATAAACCTTACCCCTTTGTCAAGACCAATTTTTAACTAACTTAAGATAGAAACGATCAAAAACTTTTAACAGATTTTTCAAAATATATTTCCGCCGGTGTTTTGTAATTTAGCGAACTGTGAAATCTTTCCTCATTGTAAAATTTCAGGTACTCCGTTAACGACTGTCTTGCTTCTCTCGGACTCCCATAATCCTTAAGGTAAACTTCCTCGTATTTAATGGTTCTCCATAATCTCTCAGTAAATATATTATCAAAACATCTGCCTTTATGGTCCATACTAATTTTAATTTCGGAATGACTTTTTAAGATTTCGAGATATTCTTCAGTCGTTAACTGACTGCCTTGATCTGAATTGTAAATGTCCGGAACGGCAATTGTTAGGGCCCGTCTTAAAGTTTCACAACAAAAATCAGATGATAAACTATCTGATAATTCCCAAGCCAAAATATATCTTGAAAACCAATCTAAAACTACAAACAGATAAAGCCAGTCTCCTCTTAATCTAATATAAGTTATGTCAACTCCCCAGACGTGATTTGGATGGCTAACTTCTAAGTCGGTCAAAAGATACGGATAAATATCATGGGCGATATTTGGCTTACTTAAATTTGGTTTAGGAAAGACAGCCTCAATACCCATAATTCCCATTAACCGGTATACCCGTTTATGATTAGCCATAAATATATCTTTGTTTAATTCTTTTGTAATCCGTGGCACCCCGTAATATGGACGCTTGGTGAAAATCTCATCAATTTTGTTCATAGTCGAAATATCCGTATCAGACAATATTGGTTTCTTCTGGTAGTAAAGATTGGACCGATTTAATTGTAAAAGTGCGCATTGTTCCCTGACTGAAAGAATTGGATTTTCTTTTTCAATCAGTTTTATCTTTTCAGAAACTGGCAACTCCCATCTTTTTTTTTAGCCAGTCAACTTCATACTTTAATTTTCCAATTTGTTTATACAGCTCCTCAATAAATTCATCCTTTTGCCGGAGCTGATTTGTAAACGACTGACCGTTAAAACTGTTCTCAAGAAATCCCAGAGCCTGAGTTTTCCATATCTGGGCTTGGGTTGGGTGAATGGCATATTCAGAACAAACTTGAGAGACTGTCTTGACCCCTGATAATATTTCCAAAACCACCTTAACTTTAAAGGCCGGTTGGTGTTGCCTTCTTATTGTGTTTCCCATAATTTAACATTAATTTTAACTGGTCAAAACATATCTTGACCAGTGGTCTGAATTATGGGGTAAAGTATAAGAATAGCAGGTGGATTTTCAAAAATAACAATGGGTCTAGATTACTTTAGCAACTAATATTTGCTAAGATAGATTATCTAGACAATGAAAAACAAATATTTTGTTAAGTCGCATATTACAGAGCCAAAATTTAGAAAAATATTAAGGTATTTTTCTTG
>Ga0210019_1000849_pt1 | contig 35732 bp, 14 predicted proteins | sample CryGeyCG2114_020_2_FD_183969 | JGI IMG/M metagenome (GOLD analysis project Ga0210019, IMG submission 183969) | Groundwater microbial communities from aquifer - Crystal Geyser CG11_big_fil_rev_8/21/14_0.20 (SPAdes) (version 2) | ecosystem: Environmental > Aquatic > Deep subsurface > Groundwater ...
CATAGGATCTGACCCCGGTTTCACACAATTGTTTTGCCAAAATCAGAGCAGAGCTTTCATTTTTACATTCTTATTGCTGCTCAGCGATGTAGTTGCCGGGATTTATTGTCATGCTTGCAGTTGACTGCTGTCCATTCGATTGATCGTGAACAGTACATGAGACGATATAATCCTGATCTGTGTAAGGGTAGCTGTGGAGTTTCTTGCCGGCGAGGTCATAGAAAACTTGCTGTCCGTCTCCATAATTGAAATCATATACATAATCTTCGCTTCCATAGAGTCCTTTGCATGTGAATTCATATTCTACATTTCCCCCCAGGAGTTTTGGATACCAAAGTGATATCTCTATACCTGCCTTGAACGATACTCCTGTGCTGCCCCCTGTGTTCACGCCTGGTGAGACCTTGAACACATAAGCATCTGTCTTTCCAAGACCGATGAATCCGGATTCACCGTAGATATCGGTGAAATATAATCCATCCAAACCGAAGTCCAGGCCGATGGGAGTGCCATATCCCGAGCCAGTGTATTTTACAAGTTCCCGATTATTGATAACATTGCCATCTTGATCTAGACTTAGTTCAAGAATGTGCTTGCTAAGGGTCTCTCCTTTTGTGTAGACTGGTCCAGCGACAGCGACGTACATTCGACCGTCAAGTTCGCCCGGAAAACCTTTGCTTCCTGGATTGAATTCGACATCTACTGGTGAGACATCGGTCGTAAAGATCCGCATTGCATTGAATGTGGCGAAATTGTCATCTATCCCCCAGCCATAATTCTCTCCAGGAATCACTCTGACTATCCTGTCGCCCGTGTTCGGGGCGTTGTCTGTCACGAATAACTGATCTGTTCCTGGTCTCCAATCAGCTCCGAATGGATTTCGGAATCCTTTTGCATATATCTCGACATTGCTGCCATCCATATTCATCCGCACTATCTTACCAGCTAGTATCGAGTCACTTTGCGCGTTTCCAGGATTGAGTCCATCACCGAGATTGAGATAGAGCTTTCCATCTGGCCCTTTGGTTATCTGCTCGACCTGATGTGATGCAGAGCTAGGTAGATCTGAGATCAATATCTGTGTGCCAGTGACAGAATTCCCGTCGTCTGATGATATGAATCGCATTACTTTGTTCTTGATGTTGCTGTTTGAGTCCAGATATGTCATTCCCGCGTAGACATCCCCTGAGATGTCATCGACGTATAATCCGACAAGGCCCATTTGGCCTCCACCGGTTATGCTGCTGAATGGATCAAAATTCAGAAGCCCAGACGCATATGTGACGATGCTTCCATCTTTATGTATGACTTTTATCTTGCCATAGAGTTCTGTCACATATAACCAGGGTTCCTGATTGTCGGGAAGGCTGCTGTACATTCCAACGGGAGCCGCGGCAATATGCACTGGGACATCAAGCGGACCAGCGAAAGGCTCGACTTTGAAATCTGGCGCAGCAGTCCATGTGAATCCGCCGCCCTGTGCTTGTTGTGTCAACGTAGTGAATGTGAATAACGGTGACCATCCAGTAATCGCGCCACTTATATCGTGGAACCGAAATCTTGCATTGTAGCTGCTACCAAAATCTAATTGGCTTGACCCTGAGAGACTACCGATGAATTCGCCGTCAGGTGTATGCAGATGATATCTCGAAAGGCCTGTCGCACTGACTGATTGCCATACTAACTCACTCATGTTCTGGTCCCATACTTCCCAGTCAGTCGATGCATGGATCGATGATTGCGATGATACTTGAATCTCTAGGTGAAAATAATTTGGTGCGACTCCGGTTGTGCCTGTATCAAACCAATTAGTGAGAACCAGTACGCCACTTCCGTCCCCGGGTCCTTCTAAAGGATAGTTTTCGCTATTCTGGAATCCGTTGTCTGATATGCATGTCGCAAGCAGGCATATCTTCAGCCCAGATCCAGTCTTTTGCGTCTGGTACATCTCGAAATACTGCGGATCATAGCTGCCTGGCTTATCCCATGCCGTGATTGTGAGCGTGCTCCCGTTGCCTTCGCATGTGACATGTCTACCTCCGTCGAATGTGTCGCTTACTATCGATCCTCCGTCGCATGTGGAGGGGATATCCTGAATGCTTACATATTGCGTCCCCCCACCAGATCCTCCTGAAGGCACGAGCGTAGCTTGCATGTTCGATTGTTGCCCAGTGGTCACGACAACGTTCTGGGTGAGATCGATGAAACCTATCTTTGTTATCTTCACTGCATGCGTTTTGGCCGCGACATCTGATATCATATACATACCATTCACATCACTTATACCTACTAAGATGTCGTCGAGAAAGACCAAAGATTCCGTCGGAATGGTAGTAACACTAATTGATCCAGTGCCACTTCCGTCCCCGGGTCCTTCTAAAGGATAGTTTTCGCTATTCTGGAATCCGTTGTCTGATATGCATGTCGCAAGCAGGCATATCTTCAGCCCAGATCCAGTCTTTTGCGTCTGGTACATCTCGAAATACTGCGGATCATAGCTGCCTGGCTTATCCCATGCCGTGATTGTGAGCGTGCTCCCGTTGCCTTCGCATGTGACATGTCTACCTCCGTCGAATGTGTCGCTTACTATCGATCCTCCGTCGCATGTGGAGGGGATATCTTGCAAGTTGATGTATATAGTCTGGTTTCCACCGCCTGAACTTGTGTCGATGTTCATATCCACAGTATCGCTTATCCGGTTTCCATTCAAAGTATAGAACCGATGATCACCTGTCATGAGGTATGCTGTCAAAGTATGCTGGCCATCAGGTAGGCTGGTCAGGGTATAAGTATTTTGAGGGGTGTGCACTATGTCGATGCCATCAAGATATATATGTGTATGGCCTTCGCCAGGCACATGGATGCCTGGGCTTGTGAAGATAAAATTAGTCGTCAGCAATACCAGCGATACATCGCTATTGTCCACTGTAGCCTGTAGGTCGAGCGTAGGAATTGGATCTCCTGGTTGCAATTCATATTCATTGCTGTTCCCATCACGAATCCAGATATTAGTCACTCCGTCAGGAATACCTTGGTCATCAGGGAAATATGGATCACCTTGGTCGAAATATTCTACCGGAAAACCAGTGCTTTTCAGGCCAGTGTCTGTGCTTGCATGACAGACATAATCATATAATCCATGGCCAGCAACAGTATGTGTGATTGTCTGACCAGTGCCTATGTCGTTTCTTATGCCTGTTGTCGCATCGACAACTTCCCAGCCCACAGTGTAAGGTAATCCGGCGAATGCGCATTGATATGTCCCTGTAAGTCCATTACCAACAATAGGGATCACCTCTGGATTCCACGCTGAATTTCTAAGGTCGATATGCAGATCTCCCCTATATAGCTCAGCAATTTGATCATTATATATCTGACAACCAATGTGATAGAATGAATTAGTTGTGAATGTGTATGTTAGAGTGTTTCCAGTCTGGTCGAGGATCTCTGCCTCATTTGGATCATCTGCGATATCACCATCGTCCGATCGTATGAACCAGTCTCTAAGCAAGCTGTTCTCCGGATCCATTTTACAACTGAATGTGTATGTTCTTGTAGCCGGATCTGCTGAGACAACACGCACATATACATTAGCAGGTCCAGTTACATGCGCGTTGATTCCTGGAACTATCGCAAGCATCACAAGGAGCAAAATCAAGAAATTGATGGATCTCATGTTTTCCTCTCCTTTAGCTTTGCAGCTATCTTCGCGATATGCTCTCCCTGGAACATCGCTGCATCTAGCTCATTTTCGCTAGGCATCCGTTCGCCCTTTGTCCCGGCGATTGTCGAAGCGCCATATGGCGAACCACCAGTTATCTCATCAGTCCTCATCTGCCCAGGAAATGAATATGGGAGACCGACAATCACCATACCTAAATGAAGCAGTGTCACATGAAAACCCAATATAGTCGATTCCTGTCCTCCATGCTGTGTCGCTGTGCTTGTGAAGACTCCCCCTGGCTTTCCGATAAGAGAGCCTTCCAACCACAATTTCGCTGTTGAATCCAAAAACTGCCGCATCTGTCCAGACATATTCCCATAACGCGTAGGGGTTCCGAATACAATCGCATCTGCTTCAGAAAGATCTTCCAGTGTGCAGATCGGGATCTTTGATAATTGCTTCTTTATCTCCAATGCTCCCATCTTCTTCAGGGCCTCATCTGACAGAGTCTCATCAACCCTGCGAAGTATCACTTTCGCGCCTTCGACTTTCAGAGCGCCTTTCACGATAGCCTCCGCCATCTTATGTACATGTCCATACACCGAATGATATACGACGAGAATCTTCAATTTTTTTACCTCCTCTATCTTTTGCATGTGGGCTAGCCATACCAAAAACACATTTCATTAAAAAAACATTTATTTATTTTCTGCAAGAAGAGAAAAATTATTTGCCGCTTTAGAGATTTTGATTCATCTTATCATCTCGATTAAGTTTTTTGGTATTTGTTTAGCTGATCTATATACTCTAGTATAGAAATATTGACATTATCTGCTTCTTCAATAACAATTGAGGGATCTACGGGTTTGGTGAGGGTGGTTCTGGAAAAATCATCATGTATCGAACTCAACTTCAGGATCAGGACAAAGAAGAGCTGATCGACAAAAGAAATCATCGTGTTTACTATTGTTGTTGATTGGATGCATCACAAAGAATATGAAAATAAATTGGGGTATTGATCCCCAGTTATTCTGTTTCATTCACCATAAATCAAACTTTGAAGGTTTGAACTTACCCCCAAGTACTTGCTTTACAGTGCGGACTATTTGTGTGTTGGTCATCTCTGCCAGGTTTATGCCCGTCTTTTGCATCTCTTTTGTTTTCTCTATATCATGGGGTGTTATACCTTCTTTGGCAAGTCTAAGCATCAGAGTTGGCTTTGTAATTCCCGCATTTACATATGCATCAAACGAGAAAACTGTTGAATATGCAGCGCTGCCTTGTGATCTGGATCCTGCTTCGACATGCGGCACTATTCCATTCGCAATCAACTCTTCGATGGTATTGAGATTTTTTATTCCTGCTTTGAAGTAAGTATCAATCTCTGCCCCATGACCATATTTTGTTGATACTGATCCAGAATACTTGAAACCCCAAGATAGTCGGTCGACCATGATGCTTGTCGCTCTATTTAGTTCTGATTTGACTGCTTTGAGGTGGGATTCAGAGATCGCTTTTTTCACATTTTTCAGATATGGATCAGGCAGGCTTATGACTGATCTGACAAGATCATTGTGCACAAGTTCAGAATAACCTTTGGGTTCTCGCATTGTGTTTCTTTCTGATTGCCATAGTTCTGACCTCGCATATCCTACGAGCTTGCTCAGAAGAGGTGTTTTATCTGAAACTCCAGCAAGCAGAATTTTTATTTCTAGTTTTTTGTCAACGATCCTTCTTTCCAGGCTGTCATCACACCTGACTTCTTTTGCTCCTTCTTGTGTGACTATGTCTAACAGGTAACTAGTCCCATCTGCTTCTGTATTAACCTGTGTTTCATAAGAATTAATAATTGAATATTCCTGTTCCATCTCAAAAACCCCCTTTGTAAAGTATACCTTCAGGGTGGGTAACTGGGCATATAAATATTTTCGTTTAAAATCATCTGTGTATTCACTTTTCAAAAACATTATTCTTGTATTGTTGATAAAATGTTACCTAATTCTTCCGGAAAGTGCGTAGTCTTTTCAATGTATCCTAAATTTCCTGTGATATTTCCGGCTTAACCAAAAAACATTCCACGTTTTCCATTTTTCTTCCGTAAAACATACCCTCACGTTACTTTAAGCACCTCTGCTATCCCTTTCATCAAGGGTGGCTGTTTTGTCGCTCTGATTGTGTCAGCCGATCGGCAGCAGTCAGGCAAATCCTAAAAAAAACAGCTGCCTGTTGATCATGGGGTGTGAAGATGGGATTGATGAAAAAAACATTGTTTGTCGGTGGCATCGTCGCTTTGGTGGGCGGCGTTGTTGGTGGGACTTATGTGATGAAAGATAAAAGACCAGTGCAAGAGACTGTCAAGGTGCGCGATGGGTTCTATCGTTATCCTGGCGATCTTCAGATTGTCAGAGAGAATGTCGGTGGAGAGCTTGAGATATACCTTATCGACAAGAGACGATGCATAAGACATCCGATAAGAGAAGGTATGTATGTCGGAGATGACAAATATCTATTGAAAGGTGGATATGAAGCTGCGAAGAATGATATCAAGAAACGTATAATGAATATCAGTAATCTGCTTCGGGTGATTGGGAGATGAATTGGAAACAAGTCCAAGTTGATAAAGATGAAATCTAACTACGATGCACTGCGATCTATCGCAGCGAGGACAAAACGGTCTGGATACAGGCCGATGAAAAGCCATGTCGAAGATCTAGCAGAGTCGCAGAAGTCACTTGAAAGATGGCTTAGGTGGAAAAAGATACCTGTCTCTTTTCTGTATACGCCATATCGACTGCCAGAGATATTTGATAGATACAGGATTGGGATAATAGGTTTTCAGAAGATTCTTTCGAGTAACATCTTTGTCGCGGAAAGTATCCTCGAGCAGATGGCTGCGACAATCAATCATTCAGCAAAGAAGATGCGACTTGACAGCGAGGTGAGAGAACGGACTGATTCAGAGCAGAGAGTGATCTATCAAACTACCGATGTATTCGATGGGCTGGATGGCCCGGAGTCATTGGATGGTCATCGCAAGAAACAGCTGCGTTCGCAGGAGAACGAGATGAGACTTGCTTTGTTAGGGGCATCGATCGATGACCATTTCAATTTAAGAGAGATCATCGAGAGCGGATATCTTGAAGTCAATAGAAAGCTTGCTGGTTTTAGGATGGCCAGGTCAAGGACAGATGCATTGAATTATATAATCATGACTGGGCAGGGCCTGGTAGCGACGAATAACCCGCATTCGGAGTTATTTAAACAGCTGATACCGCGAGCCGCTGAGGATCTGGCGATCATCAGGGAAAGTATTAAATAGGATTAAATAACCTTATTTAATATTAAATAACTTGGTGATAAAATGGTATTGAAGACATTCAATGTGCATGAAGAAGTATACAAGAAATTTTCAGGGTTCTGCAAGGCCCATGGCCTTAGTATGAGCAAACAGGTGGATATGTTTATGCAGACAATGGTTGAAGAGGATCCGGAAGTAAGGGAAGATTATCTTGAAAAGCTTGAGAGACTCAGGAAAGGCCGGTTCATTCGAGTAGAGAATTTTGCAAAACGATATGGGTAATAATTATGATCTATTCGGTGGAGGTTACGGAAGAGGTAAATAAGACGTTTTTGAAGTTGGCTAAGAAGAATAAGAAACAGATGGATATTGTAAAAAAGAAAGTGAAACAAATTCAAAAGAATCCGTTGCATTTCAAACCTCTGCGTGGCGATATGTACGGGACTCGCCGAGTCCACATAAATAAGTCGTTTGTTCTGACATATGATGTTGATGAATGTGCAAAAGTAGTGAGAATTCTTGATTTCGATCATCAATGTAATCTATAAAGCACAATAATCTGGGACAATTATGTCACTTAAAAGTGGTAAATAAACGTCAAGTTTATATACTTCAACCCACATAATATAGATATCAAACTCAAAAAAGGGTGATTTCCTATGAAAAACATGAAAAATGCATTATACGGTGTTCCAGTCATCTTAGCACTAGTCGGGTGCGCAGGTACCCAGGTCAAGGATGAAGCTTATAAACCAGTGATAAAAGTCATACAATACCCGATTCTTGAAGTACCAAAGATAGAGGGTTGCGAGAGCAAATACAACGATAACGATAATCTTGATACAAGAAACGGCCAGAACGTCGATGTCAGCAATATGGACTGCACAAAGCCAAAAGTGGCAAGGGAAGCCATGAACCATCTCATGGATAAAGCCTATAATTGGGATGGCGAGCAGAAGACATATGATGCTAAAGACATCATCGAGAAAGCGATCGTAGAAGTCCCTGGATTCCTTGAGATGCTAGTCGAAGCTGCAGGGCCAGACAAAATGCTTTCAAACAAGGAAGCAGACCAGATGATTCCAAAATCGCAGAAGTTGCTAGAGCAGAGGATAAAGCAGATGCAGTACAACGCCGACCAAAAAGGGCAGCCATATGTACAGCAGAAGCAGATTCCTTATAATTCAAGACATAGATAATTTTTTTAACATCTCTTCTTTTTTTTGCTTTTTTTGGAAATCTATTCCATCCGGATCATTATCTGCGCTGCGAGGAATCCTCCGCTTCTTATCCTTATCGCTGTGAGCGTGAACACAATCTGTCTCACTGGACCTATCTCGAACATGATCTCTTCTGGTTGATGCATCCGAAGCATGACATCGATTGGCACATCATCTATCTTCAATGTCGCTGTGTCACCGTATATTTCTTTCACGTCGATTGTCAGTGGTCTGTGATTCATCTCATACACGAATTCGATCGACTTTGTCTCTCCCTTCTTCAAAAGGAGCAGCACACGAGTATCGTGAGCAGCGACAAACTGCTCTTTTCTTATGCTTGAATGCAGCATCACACCCATGAGGAAGAGACCCATCTTTGTCTTCAGATATGTGAGTAATTTGCTTTTCTTATTCTCATCTTCCAATGATCCGATACCTATCTGTCTCTCGATGCTCTTGTCTACCATCTTGTAGATGAAACTTTTCATCTTTCTCATCTGCATATGACGGACAAGCATGGTGATAAGCACACCGCAGATCATCACGGCGAATATCGATATGATTATCAGATGCGATCTTTTGAATGTGAAGCCATATCCTTTCTCTTTAGGTACCATGATTATCTGATTCTGCTGCGCATCATCTTTTTCATCGGTCCTTGTGATATCAAGCGGCGCTGTGATCGAAACATATTCCCCTGGTTTCGCTTTGACTTCGGTATAGATTGTATCATATTCCACTGGAAACACCTTGACAAGAGAATTCTGCTGTGTTATTATCTGTGTGTCTTTGAAAGTGAACTGGCCTGCCAATGTCACATCGCCAAGCTTCTCTGCCTCTTTCTTTGTGAGTGTCTTTGTGGTCGTGCTCTTGAGTGTCCCATCGTTGCTAAACCACATAGCTTTCACTTCTGTTCCTTCTACTGGAACGCCATCTGATATGATTTTTCCATATATGACCGTCGGCAGCTGAGGTTGGTTGGTCGAGCCACTTGTCGTGAAAGAATAGAATGTCCCGCCATTTATGTCAGTCTCGCCCAATTCTTTGTCGATGCATATGACACCGTAATCATAAGTAGTAGCATACTCAAGCTCATTGATTGTGATGTCATGGCTCTTTGTCCATCGTCCTTCTTTTTTCACAAGTGAAGGAGTGCTTTCATCACTGTATACGACAGCCCCTTCACATCCTTCATCCGTCTTCCATATTATCCTAGCTGATCTCTTGTCTGGCTCTGCGCTTACATCTGTGATCAAAAATGGTTTTTTATCTGGTCTTTGATATGTGATCAGCTTTCCTGATTTTGTGACTGATACTGTTCCATCTGATAATGTTGAATTGATCACATAGATATATTGTGTTGATCCTGATAATCCCCATAGCATGAGCGCATGTGCTGAACTGAGCCTTCTGCTTGAGACTTTATTTGTTGTGGTCCGTTGACCATATGATATCAACGGATTTGTCGGTGTGTTGGTCATCCATTCAATGATGGCTGAATCGTATGATGGCGTGACTTTGATATTTGTGATCTGGATCCAATCACCAGATGAGCTTCCCTTTCCTTTGTGTATTGTGATCTTGTCTGGTATCTCGAATGGTCTTGTGCCAGGATCCGCATGCACAATGAAACTATCTCCTGAATCTGGAGCAGTGATGATGATCTGCGTTGCCGGCGCAGCAAGGATATATCCTTGCGTGAAGAAATAATAACCCGCTTTTTCAGCCTGCGCTTTTCTGTTGGCTTCTTCCTGGCTAAGTGTCAATGTCTCTTTTGTGTGGCTGTTGCCTTCATTATCTGTCCATGAGGCGATAATCTTTATCCCTTCTGCAGGTGTCCCATCTTCGTATATCACAGGACCATAGAATGAAGTTGGCAATGCTGGCTGAAGCGCATCGACAGAACACAATGCCAGCACGAATACAATAAAGATCAAAATTCTTCTTGAGATCATCTTTCAACAACCCATTCATCTGTCATGAGCATCTCGATCGCATAACCTTTTCCTCCACTGATGTAGGTGAGTGTATTGAATGATCCCTGTGGTTCATAGACCAGATATCTCTTCTCAAGCGAGATGTATTCATACATGATATTCGTCGAGTCAAGCACATCACCAAGAGCATTCTTGACCGTCACTTGTTCATTGTATGGATATCCGATATAATTCCATCCTGGATATAAAGTCATGCTGAATTCAGGCAGTTCATATCCACGGACGGTCAGTATGGCATCATCATTCATCTTTATCCAGTATCCTTTGCCTGGCTCGAGCCTGAACAGCGAGTTCTTCGGATCGAACACAGAACGTCTTGGATTGAAGATCATCCATGTTCCGCTCTCTGCGTCATAGTGATATATCTTGTCGTACTTGTTGATGATATCTCTCATGATGTATGTCAATGTGTTGCTCTCTGGGATGAATGGGACCGAGAACATGTTCCATCCCTGGTATAATTGTATCTGCGCTTCAAGAGCAGATGTCTGGTCGATGACTGTGGTGTTCTTAGATGATGATTCCATAAGATTTCCCTCGTTGTCTGAGACCCTGAATCTCACCAGATATGTGTCGAGCGGCAGTCCGTCTGTGTCCCAAATATAGCTGCATGTGCCGACTTTTCCATCTTCATCATTATCCATAATCGCAGGGGTCCATGTATCACATGAATCATCGTCTGTGATACATATTTCGCATCCTCTTAGGCCGCTGTGCACATCGGTAACTTCAGCAGACAATGTGATCTCACCTAGCAGGTATTTTGGAATGCTTGTCGTGAAGATGATCTGCGGAAGCACATCATCTGCGGAGATCATGGATACTATCGTGAAATTATGGCTTTCCTGGTTGCGCATGTCTGTCGCAGTGATCGCATAATAATATCTGCTGTAAATGTCTGTTGTCATATCTTCATAGTATGTTTTCGTTTTTTTGTTTATGCTCATGATAGGATACATGTCGCTTATATTATCGAATCGCGTATCCGAACGATAGATGTCATATTCTTTGAAATCCGTTATATCTATCTCATCCCAGGAAATATTGAGGTGATGTGTGCCAGTTATTTTATACACAGCTAATCCCTGCACAATTCCAGGCGGATAATCCGTTGAATGCGCAAGCACGAAGAAATCATCGCTTAGATCGATATCTGTGTAATTGAGACCACACTCGTCGATGGCCTTGATCCCTATTTTATATTGCCCTTCTGGAAGGTTCCATGTAGGCCATGCATAATTAGTTCCAATTATATCTGATAAAATTGGATGTGATGTCATGTCATCTGTGTATTCCAATACATATGTCACTGGGTCGCCATCAGGATCAACCGCTTCTTCCCAACTGATATTGATTAGCTCATCATATGGTGGTTCAATATATTCTCCTCCGTTTGGATATATGATTCTTGGTTTGGATGGTTTATGGGCTTCAGTATCCCAGATCGTCGCCGCTTTTGTCTGTACAACCATATTCTCTTTCCCAAACATATCGACTTCAGTGACAGCGACATAATAGGTTTCCCCAGGGGCATAATCTTTGCCTGGGCTTGGAAGTCCAAGAGTAAGGTTCTGCCTGTCGATCTCTGTGGTCGCGAAGACAGCTTCCAGGTCTGAGACATCTGTATATTCAAATAATTCAGAATACACATTGTAATGGTGCCAGAGCTGGTCAGTTGTCTTTGTCCAATTGACATAGATCCCTGGTGATCCCACAACCGATTCTACATCAAACGCGATCACTCTTGGTTCCCCAAGATCAGGTATATGTGTCAATATGAAATAATCATCGCTGAAATCTATATTTGTATAATTAGTACCACCGATGTCGATCGCTTTCACACCGACTTTATATCTTCCGTTATTGAAATCTGCGCAGTCCCACATATAGTCCGTTCCAGTTATATCCATGTCGATATAGAGAAGATCTGTACCATTGGTCGCATGTAACATGTAAGTGACTGCATCGCCATCAGGATCGACCGCTGGTTCCCATGTGATATTGATCATCCTGTCAAGCGGCGGAGCGAAGAACTCTCCCCCATTTGGATACAGTATCTTCGGCATGGATGGTTTATGAGCTTCTGCGTCCCATACTACCGCGCTCTTGGTATCGACTGAAGTTATACCTTTACCATCGATGTCTGTCTCAGTCACCGCGATGAAATATCTTGTATTTGGTAAAAGGAAGCCAAGAGTCACATCGAGCTTATCTTCCAGATAGAATCTATACATCGGTTCGATGCCAGAGATATCTGTGAAGTTCGCAAGCTGGATATAGACATTATAATGGTCGAATGATGTGTCTTTGGTCTTTGACCAATTGACATAGATATCTCGTGTCTTGTCTATAGCATGCACGTCGAATGCTAGCGGTTCTGGTTCTTGTGGTTCTATGTGCGACAAGGTAAAGAAATCATCGCTCTGATCAGGATCGCTGTATATCGTGCCTGCATCGATGGCCTTTATCGATATCTTGTATTGTCCTGCGTTGTAATTTTCGCTGTTCCAGATATGATGTGTCCCGCTTACATTGCCCGCGATGAACACAACACCGTCGTTGTATTCGGCCTGGACCATATATGTGATAGGGTCTCCATCAGGATCGATTGATGCTTCCCACCTTATGTCAATCGCTTTGTCCTCTGGCGGATATATGTCTTCTCCCCCATTTGGATACAATACTTTCGGCATCGATGGCTTATGGGCTTCTGCGTCCCACACGACAGCGTTTTTTGTCTGGACTATCTCTAGTTGATCATCATCACCATCAGCGGCGGTTACAGCGATATAATATCTCGTCCCTGGCGTCAGATATGATAATGTATAATCCAGCCTGCCAGATTCATAAATGGTGAACGCAGGATCAAGGAGAGATACATTTGTGAAATCTTCTTCTTCTGAATAGATATTATAATGTGTGGTATCTTCATCAGTGCTCTGTTCCCATGTGATATATATATTGCGCGCCCCATCGATCGCGTTGATATCAAATTCCAGCTGTGTCCTTAGATCAATTGTATAAGTCACTTGTGTGCCTTCAGCATTTCCATCACTATCTGTGCATGTGAGAGACACTACGTTGATTCCTTCCTGACCATGCAATATGATTCCATCTGTCGCTGGCAGCGGTCCTGCAAAGTTCAGTGAATACGTGCATTGCGCAGGCTCATCTGTGCTGAATGACAATGCGACATCAGTCGAGGTGTATGTCTTTGAAGCAGACGGTGATGTGATCATGATCATCGGTCCGGTGATATCGATGACTGTGCCAGCAACAGAGATGACATCCTTGTTCTCGTTGTCATTGATATCATATGCGGTCACGGCGTAATGATATGTCTTGTCAGAGATAAGTCCTGTGTCACGGTACGCGACAGCAGAGACATCTGCCACATCATCGATCAGCTCTATCGTGTCAGAAGACCATGAGCTACTTCCGCCTGGTGGATAATACATTTCATTATTGTATGTCCCTGCCTGGTCTCCGCCAGAGATGAATAATCTCCCATCTGGGAAGACTGCGGAAGCATAACCGAACCTATGGTTGGTGTAAAGAAGGCTTATCGTGCCAAGCTCAAAAGTGTCTGTCGCAGGGTCATAGATATCTACCTGCTTCACTGCATCGCCCGTGCCTGTAAAGCCAGCGACAATAATGACTTTTCCGTTCTCGACAACATGCGCGATGGCAGAGGATCTTGGGACGGATAATGTATCTGACACCATGGTGAATGTATCGGTGGTTGGATCGTATATCTCTGCTGTGTCAAGAGGACTGCTTGATCCATACCCGCCAACAATGAGGACACGTCCATCATCAAGCAATGTCGCCGCTGGTCTTGTCCTTCTCACTGTCATGTTGCCTTTGGTCGCTCTGAATGTACCTGTCGCAGGATCATATACATCTCCGCTTTTAGCTATAGCTGCGCCGATAAGGAATACACGGCCGTCTTTTAGCTTCACTGCCTGATGATCTCCCCTGAATTCAGTCATGTCTCCTGTATATGTGAAACAGTTAGTGGCCGGATCAAAGAGTTCTGCGCTTCGCAATGTGCCGCCATCATAATAACCACCAGCGACCAGCACCTTGCCATTGTCAAGCAGCGTCATTGTCTGTCCTTTACGTTCGATATGCATGGTGCATCCCTGGCCGGACACAAGCGTGAAATTGTTAGCGATGGGATTGTATATCTCTGAACTGGATACCGGTCCTGAACCATCTGTCCCACCTACGACTAGCACGCGTCCGTCTTTTAGGGTGATTATGCTTGGGTTTCTTCTGTCAGAATACATGTGTGGGCCATACACCCTAGTGCCGCTCTCACCTTGCTGTGCAGGTGGAGTGATAAGCAAAGTCGCATCCAATGGTCCTCGTCCGAACAATGCAGAAGCCCAGTAGCCACCAACCACCAGTATCCTGCCGTCTGCAAGGACTGTAGCCGCATGATCTGTGCGTTGATGCAGGAGGCCGGTTGTCGGGATCAGGGTGCCGTAATCCGGGATCTCTCCTTCATCCCATTCTCCTTCTACCTTTGAGAAGCTGCTGTCTGATCTATATATTCTATAACCTGCGAAATCAGTCGCATCGCTCTGCTGCCAAGAAAGGTCAAGAGACAGTTCGCCCTGGACTGTCGATACAGTCAATCCAAGGATCGGATTTGGTGATATACTGTCGACACTGAATGCGATCTGTCCTGATTGCCCGCTATGGCCGATTGAATCATTGCATGATACTATGATCTGGTTCTGTCCTTCATCTGCCGAGATGGATTCAGTGCATAAATATTCTGTACCAGATGGTTGACATCCAGAGATGCTCAATGTCGCCATAGGATGCTGGTTCAATATATAACCACACCATGATGGCTGCTTACTGACAGTCCACGAAAGCGCGACTGGGTTTTCAGTATATAATTTTCCTGATTCTGGTGTAGCAATGGCTACTGACGGTCTGATCATGTCATCGACCATTCCCGGTACAGACACAACATCAAGTCTCTCATTTCCGTTCTGGTCATACGCAGTCACAGCATAATGATGCGTGCTTCCTGCAGTCAGATCAATATCACTATAAGCATAAGTGAGTGCGTCCACCTGGGCGATACGTGTCGCATCAAGTATGCTTGCGAACGCGCTGTTGGAATGATATATATTATAGCCTGCTATATCAGGTTCAGTGTTTGAGTTCCATGACAAATCAAGCTGTCCTGCATCTTTGATTGTCTTCACAAGAAGTCCAGCCACTCTGCCCGGCGGCGTGAAATCATTGACTGTGCCTGGCACCGACACCACATCATGATCCTCGTTTCCTGATGTGTCGGTCGCAGTGACTGCATAATGATATGTCTGTTCGCTGTAGACTGCAAGATCAGCATAATAGCTTTCATTCTTGATATATATCACCTGCAGCGGGACCATGCCCTGCACTGTCGTGAATGGTTGGTCGCTTCTATAGACACTATAGAATGCGAAATCGGATGCTGTTGTCTCCTGCCAATCAAGATTGAGGGCCTGCATGTTGCCAAACGGCGTGATCGAAAGGTTTTCTATATGTCCTGGACCTGTCAGATCCACATTGAATATCACATGTTCCGATGTCCCTTTGTTATCGAATGTGTCGTTGCAGTATATCGCAAGATCGTTCTGTCCATCATCAGCAGTGATATATGCTTCATATTCTATCCCGCAGGCCGCAGACTGGAACGCCGGATGATTATAATCGATGCCTGTGTCGATTATCGCGATCTTGACTCCTTTGCCTGTGATAAGTCTTCCGAGATCATCTGTCATCTGCCATACATCATCTGCATTGATGAGCGGTACGCTGTCAGCGAGAGATAAAGAGACCTCGACATCTTCATGTACCCCTTTAACACCAGGAAGTGATCTGATGGCTTCGATCTCAGCCTTATCTGCTTCTGTGACAAGACCGTTCATGATCCTCTTGTATCTCATGGAGACCGTGTGGCCCATCACGCCTAATGCATCTTCTGTCACTTTCTGTGATCGTTCGACGACAGACATCTGCTGATCTTCGATATTTCTCTTTGATGATTCCGGCAATCCAGCAGGAGCTTTTGATACTTTTGATAATACTGATTCTTCATCAAGTTCGATTATGATGCGTCTCTTCTCATCCGGAGCATATGTCATGACAACAGGCGCAGGCATGACAAGTGTCGGATCGCTTGATGGCGCGGCCTCTATATTTGGTGTTCCTTGTGTTGGCACTCCAGGGCCTGCATTAGTCATAGCACGCACTGCATCGATAAGACCTGCTCCCTGTAGATTGATAGACATACCGAGATCAACAGCATTGTTCTTGATCGCCGCTTTGACATCTGAATTTCCCCATCCAGGGTTCTTCTGCAGAAGCAAGGCTGCGACACCTGCGACATGCGGAGTCGCCATGGATGTGCCGCTCCAGCTTGCATATCTATTACCTGGCAATGATGAATAGATGTTCGATCCTGGCGCCACGATATCTGGTTTTGGTCCTGCTGTTGTCGGGCCCTGTGAGCTGAAATATGAGAGCGCAAGCGATTTTGTGACTGAGCCGACAGTGATCGCTTTTCTCGATGTGCCGGGTGATGAGATCGACGCGTCTCCATAAGTGTAACCAAGGTTCCCTGCTGCGATGACTGTGACTATATCGCTATCAGCGATAGCGTCTGTGGATATAGCTGGATAATCATCCGGACTTCCAGGGGCGGTTGTGCCAAGACTCATGCTGATTATATCTGCGTCATCTTCGATCGCCTGCTCCATTGCGGCGAGTATACTTGTCCACGAACCGTGGCCTGATGCATCAAGGACTTTGTATGCGAGCAATTGGGCGCCTGGTGCGACACCGACTATCTGTCCACCGTTTCCAGCAGCGATACCAGAACAATGTGTCCCATGGCCGTGATCATCATATGGGTCTGCGTCATTGTTGACAAAATCATATCCTCCAAGATATTTCATGCAGGTGACCCGCGTGAGCGGAAGCGTCTGTTCTGGTCTTTCATTGAGCATATAACCGCACCATCTCGGTTCTTCAGTCGCTTCCCATCGGACATGCACTTGCTGTTGATATAGTTCGCCATCAACAGGTTCATGTATAGTGATCTCCGGCGCATTAAGATCTGCTGTCTTTCCACTAGCAGATGTCACATGCCAGTCTTCGTTCCCCGTCTCATCGACAGCTGTCACAGCGTAATGATATGTTGTCTCTTCCAGAAGTCCTGAATCTCTGTAGCTTGTCGTGGAAGATTCTGCAGTCCCTATCTGCTGCGCTGTCCTCTTGTCGATGAATGCACTTGCTGATCGATATATTCTGTATTCAGCGATATCATCAGAGCCCGATGGATTCCATGAAAGATCAAGCGCGAATTCGCCGGTCACATGCTGGACACTTAGACCTGTTATCTTCGCAGGTGCCAGGAAATCAGGTACATCGAATCTCACTGCATCGACATCCTTGTTCTCATTCGAAGTGGAATCGATCGGAGTCACAGCGTAATAATACGTCGTCTCACTTGCTACTCCACCATCTGTTGTCGTTGTCCATGTGCCTGGCACCATCTGTAGTGGCTGCATGCCTTCGACGTTCGTGAAGTCATTATCTGATCGGTATAATCTGTAGAAGCTAAAGTCTGTCTCAGGAGAAGCGTCCCATGAAAGTTCGACCTTATTGTCAGCGCTGTCGAAACCCGCAGCAAGGCCAGTGACTTTTCCTGGCGCATGGGTATCTACGTTGAACACGACAGAATCATTGCCTTTGTTGCCTGAGAAGTCAAAACACACAATTTCGAAGGCATTAGTGCCTTCATGCGCCATGATGATCTCCTGTGTCGACTCAAGCTGGACAGGTGTGTCATCATTGATTGTGTATGAACAGTTCGCCTCTTCGCTGAGCATGAACCGAAGAGATATATTCAGCGCGTTGTATTTTATCGGGTATGGTGTGAGTATCGTGACAACAGGCGCTTTTGTGTCTGGTGGGATCCCGACCACTGTATTTACAATATCATCTTCATTTCCGAATGTATCGACTGCCGCGACAGCATAATAATATTTTTTTTCTGATTCGACCTGTGTGTCTATATAGAATGTGACATCTTTGTTTGTCATCTCAGCGACTATGTCCGCCAGTGTGGAATCGATATAGTCTGTCTCTTTCTTATATATCTTGTATTTCCAGAAATCAGTCTCAGTGCTTCTGTTCCAGTCAAGCCTTAGCGACACTCCCTGTGATGATGGTGTGACGACAAGACCTGTTATCTTCGCTGGGGGCACTATGTCTGCGACAACGCCGGAGACGCTTACGACTGTCGTGTCCATGTTCCCCGCCTTGTCTTTCGCTGTGACAGCATAATAATATGTCGCTCCGCTGACAAGACCTGTGTCTGTGTAGTTTGTCAGATCATCGTCCTCGATGACCTTGATGACATCTGCGTCAGAGACATCTGTGAATGCGCTGTCTGCTCTATATATCATGTAACTGTAAAATCCGGGATCCATAATCTTGTCCCAGCTAAGTCCAAGCGCGGCAGATCCTGAGATTGTCCTCGCCCTCAATCCTGTTATGTCCACTGGCGCGATTGTGTCTACTATGAATCCAATCGTGGCGGATCCGGCGTTCTGATAATGATCAGCGCATTCGATCTTCAATGAGATGTCTCCATCGGAGAAGTGGACCATCTGCGCTTCTGAGATCGGGACTTCAGTTCCATCATCGATCATGTATCTGCATGTGGAATTCTCGCTTGTCGTAAAATCCACAAGCAGGTCAGAATTGTTGTATACGAATCCATCTTTTGGAGAAAGGATCGTGACAAGTGGCGCATCCAGATCCGGCACATACTCGCTGACAGACGTGACTGTCGAATTCTCATGACCTGCCTGGTCTTCCTGCGTGACAGCATAATGGTATGTCGTCTCGCTTTTCAGGTCCTCATCAAGATAGATCACAGAATTATCTTCTGTGATGCCAGCAAGATATGTCGCATCAGAGACATCATCGAATGGTGAATATGATCTATATATCTTGTATCTGCTGAAGTCTGATATGTCTGATGTTATCCAAGCAAGTCTCATTGTCTTCTCGCCCGCGACATGTGTCACATTCAATCCAAGTATCTGGGATGGATATTTAGTATCTACATCGAAGTCGATGGTCTTGTTTGCGAGATTGCCTTTAGCGTCGATGCATATCATATATAACCCGTTTTCTCCTTCGATCGCGTCAAGCGTCACCTGCTGGTCAGGAGACACATAAACTTGGTCAGCGCTGTTGAATGAATATGTACAGTCGGCTGGTTCATCAAGTGTAAAAGCAAGCGGGATGGTTGCTGTATCATAATATTTTTCCTGCGGTGATGATATTGTGATAATCGGAGGCAGGATATCATCGACATCGCCCATGACAGAGATGACTGTTGTGTTCTCGTTCTCCGCCCAGTCGACAGCCGTGACAGCATAATAGTATGTCCTTGCGTTGTTCACTGAGACATCAAGATACTTCGTGTCTTGTGTGGTTGTCAATGGCGTGAGCCCAGACACATTGTTGAATGCTGCATCTTTTCTATAGATCCTATAATGCGAAAGATCGTTCTCCACATTCGCAGTCCATGATAGATTGAGCATGATCTGTCCTTGCATTGTGTTGACGGTCAGACCCTGCACCTTGGCAGGTGGCTCTGTCTCACCGACAATCGCTGATTTCGACACAACCGAGATATCTTCATTTGCCACATCATCGACCGCAGTCACAGCATAATGATATGTTGTCTGGGATTCAAGCCCTTCATCTCTGTACCTCACTGCCGTCCTTTCTGTGACGGTCGAGACAAGCTCTGCGTCTGTGACGTCGTCGAAGGCAGAAAGGCTCCTGTATATGTTGTATGCACTGAAGTCTTCTGCTGATGATATGTCCCATAATATCTCAAGTGAATTCTCATTTTGGACAGCTCTCACGCTAAGTCCTGATATCTTGTCCGGTGAAGTCAGATCGACGACGAATGATATCGAATCCTCTCCGGTGTTTCCGGAAGTGTCTTCGCATCCGATTGTCAGATGGTATGTCCCTTCGTCCACATTGATATCAAATTCTCTATCGATGCCATATACACGGCTATCATTGTTCAATTTGTAATAGCATAGCGCAGTCTCTTCATCTGCCTCGAATTCTGCGCTGATCATGCTTGTGCCATATCTGCGATCCTCTGGGGACATGATAGTTATATTTGGTCCGATGACATCCGGGACATCGCCTTTCATCGCATCGACAGTTCCATCTTCATTTCCTGCGCTGTCTATTGCAGTCACTGCATAATAATATGCTGTCTCGCTCTCAAGACCGATATCAATGTAATGTGTCGTGAACACCTGTGTGATGACAGCCACCATAACCACATCCTGTGAGTCGACGGAATCAAAATCAGACGTGCTACGATAGATGTGGTATTCTGAGAAATCTGTCGCTTCGGTGCGCGACCATAAGAGTGAAAGCTCAGGTTTTCCAGACACAGGCGTCACATTGAGCCAAGCTATCTTTCCTGGCGCAGTCCTGTCTATAGTAATCTCCTTTATGTTGCTTGTGCCTATGTTCTCTGATATGTCTTTCACACGGAAAGCGAAATAATAGTCACCATCTTCCTCGCCTGCGATCAACCAGCTGAAACTACATGTGCCTTTCTGATCTCCAGATCCAAAGTCAGACTGTGCAGGGCTCCATGTCGTGCAGACACCGTCTGATGATCTACACACTTCGCATGAATCAATTTTCAGGCTGTTTGTCGCATCGCTGACATTCGCGACGAGCAATATGTCTTTGCTTACCATCGTAGGTGGATTGAATGCGACGGCTGGGGGTACAGAATCATATACTTCAAATGTGATAGACGCTTCTGCTCTCAGTCCGACCATGTCTTTTGCGATGACTGTGATATTATTCTCGCCATCTCTTGCATTGACAAGGATATCTGTCCCGACAAGCGATGTCGCTTCTATGAATTCGCCGCCGTTGATAGAATATTCTGCCCTGCTGAGCGCTTCGCTCGCAGTGAATCTTAGTGTGATCGACGGCAGATCATATGCTGTGTTCACAGGAGAATGTATAATTATCTTAGGAGGTGTCGTATCTATGATTATGTTCTCCGCGAAAAGTGCATCGCCACCTGGCGCGGCAACGATGGTCGGATTCTGTCCATTGATCATTCCGGCAGCTGAAAGGCTTATCGATGTCCCGTCTTTTGCTTTGATGCGGCCTGTGTTGAACAGATAGAATCCAAGCAATGACATGTTCCCCATGTCGTTTGCCTCTTCTGTGTCGATCGTGTATCTTTCTGTGTTGTGCGTCGAGGCGTCAGAATCTATCCATGACGCGACAACTTTGATTCTCTCAGCAGGTGTCTGGTTCTGATATAACACACGCCCGTATATTGTCGAAGGCATCTCTGGCTGCTGCGTTGTGTTTCTTGTCTTTGTGTGGAATGGTGATCCATCTGCATCAGCAGTCTTCTTGTTCCTGAAAAGGTCTTCTGATGCGACCTTGAAATAATAATCGGCAGCTGGATCAAGATCATATAAGACTATCCGGTGATCTTTTTTCAAGGATAGATTCTGTATCGTCATGCCAAGGCTTTCATTCCTGCCAAATTCAAGCTTGCTTGTGCATGGTTCATCAGTCTTCCAGATGATAGTCATAGAATATGAACGGATGAGTGTCGGCAGCACATCAGTGATCGTCGGTTCTGATGAATCTGTCTCGCCGCTTGTCAAGATAATTATCTCATTGTTCTCATCATCGATACTTGCTGTCCACGCTATGTCGACCACATCATCGCCGAGCGCAGACAGATATGGCTCTTTTGCGTCATAATCATCTGATATCTGCACATCATCGACAAGCACATAACCATCTGTGTCGAGCCTGCTGTAATGGGCTTTCCTGCTTTGAGCAAGTGTATATACAATATGCAGACGATTATCCATGTCGACATCTGCGGTGATCTCTGCCGCTTCGCCAGGTGATGCTATGATCTTTTGTTCTAATAACTGGTTGTTTTCCATCCTTGTCAGATAGATAGCATCATCATTTTTTTGCCAGATGATTGACATGATTCCTAAAGAATCCTCTGTCATCGAGACACTGACTGCGTTGTCTGCGATCTTTATAGTCGAATTCGAGTCCGAGAGATCTGCAAGATACATCTCGCCATCTGTCTCCATAAATGATACTTTATCACCATATGCCGCGAATGAGACCACTTGGTCAGAATCTATCTTTCTCTCTTGGCTGATCGTGTTCCCTGCCATATCAAGTGTCATGACATGGACAGATGGCGCGCCGGATCTGTCATCTATCCAAGTAATATATAATATATTGTCCTTGATTTCTATCTTCGGATCTTTTGATGTGAATGTGTTCGTTGTCAGTCTTTTTTGAGGGACTACGATCTGTGATGATCGGTCTAGCTTCAGATAATATATCTCCTGGTTCCCATCGCGGTCATCCTGCCAGACTATGTGCATATTGTCCTGAAGGTCGATCGCGGCGTCTGGTCTGACAGCGCTTGTGCCATTATTGAATACAAGCGTCCGTCCATGTGATATTATCTCGTCTTCATCATATTCAGTGCTGAAGATGCCGAAACTTCCACCTTCTCTGTCTTGGTATAATACGTGTGTCTTGCCTGCATGATCTCTAAGGATGATTGGGTCTTCGCTCCTTTCATCATCATAAGTCATCCGTATCTCTTTTCCAAAGCCAAGCGGTTCATCCACCCTTAGGCGATCCGTTAAAGAGACTTCATTGCCTGCGAGATCGATAGCAGTTATCTTTGTTTCATAGTCAGCTGGTTCGAGGTCGTCGATCCATTTTTTTCATATACCCCATCATTGCCTTCTGTTAGCTGGTATGAATGATTATATTTTTCAGATGTAAATGATAATGTGGCTATCTGCAACCCTGCATTGTCATCGATCGCGACATATACATCAAACTCGCTGTCTGATGTGGAATGTGAAGGGATATCGATTGAACCTATAGTTGGTGGTATATTGTCGACGACAACATCACTTTCTGTGCCAAACCCGAGATTCCCCTGGGTGTCACGTGCTCTGATATTTACTTTGTAGGTGCCCTGGTCTGTGGAATTTGTGTTCCATTGATATCTGCATATGCCTTTGGTGCTTGAAATCTCTGTGAATGTAGTCCCCAGGTCTGTCCATTCAAAATCGCATTGTCCGTCGTCTGATATGCAGACTTCACATGAAGTCGCATTTATGCCGGCATTGCTGTCTGAAGCGATCGCTTCAAGGATCGTGGTCTTTGACACGTAGCCAGGGAAATCTGTCGTCATGGTCGGAGATGTTATGTCGATATTGCAAAAAGAATCCTTTGTCAGGCTATATCTTCCCACACCTTCAACGGCAGCTATGTATGTGCCTGGGCTCATATTCAGTCCAAGAACGCTTGATGTCTGATACGTCGAGACTATGGCTCTGTTCAGTGAATCTGTGGTCTGAGTGCACATGTCAGGGAGCATGTTGAGATATAATGTGAATTGTCCTGTGTGTGATGTGATAGAAATATTCGCATAGCAATCATAATCTGTGAATGTGAGATTGAAATATTTTATGGGCGCAGGGTATGCGGCAGGGATCAAAAGAAGTATAGATACTAAGAGATATGCTCCAATCCGGTTGTATCTTGCTTTCATTCTATCTTTCTCTTGGCCTATCTTTCTCTTCTGTTCAACGATCCTCTCATTCGGGTATATAATCCGAGTATCACGATGACCATGCCCACGAGGATGGCCATGCCGATACCGAGATCTTTCCAGCCGCTGCAGTCGGACGGGCAGTTCTTTGTATCTTCGCCATCGTCGCATATCTTGTCATTGTCGCATACGAATCTGTTCTCATACGCGATCTGTTCCTTGCTCTTCTCTTTGTCGCAATCATCATCTTCTGATTGAGCACAGTCAGGGTCGCATATAGTGTCATCGACACCATCGCAATACCCATCTTTCTGGCCACTCCTGCAGTCGATATCACATGTCTCGAATGTCTCATGCTTGTCGCATACATTGTTGTCGCATGTGTTTGCGAATTGGATTGTGCTGATTGTCGCCTTTTTCTCGCCCGTTGGTGAGTAGATGATTATTTTCTCTGCATCGTTGAAATATGGGATTGTGACAAGAGCATCTGTCTTATTCAGGATTATCTTTGTGGCTTTATCTTCCTGTATCACTTCCGAAGAAGAGATATCTTTTTTTGAATCTTCGATTATCTCTTCTTCTGTCACGCCGAATATCTTTGCATTCTCTTCTGAGATCGTCTCAAGCGGCGGCGGCATCAGGAGTTCAAGTTGTATCAGGAAATGACTTGTCTCAAGCACTTTTCCATCAAAAGAGATGGTCTCATATCTATATGACTCTGGTGTCTTTGCCTGTGTCTCGATGACTTTGCCTGGTTTCACATAAATCTGATCGACAGTGATATCTCCATTATCATAGCTTAACGAGATGACAAATATCTTATCCAGAGGATCTGCCGCAGACACAATCGACATATTTGCCACACCTATGATCAGCATGATGGTCGCTACCACAATGGTCTTAGTTGTATCCATCAAGCAACCCCCTAAGCACGCCTTTGTTGACTGGTCCGAAATCCTGATTGTAAGATGATCTCATCGTGCTGTCATATGTCGGCCGATAAAGATTATCATATTGGCATTGCGGAAAGCAGCCTGTCCCTTGCACGCCGGCCCATTTTGGGCATGATGAAGAAGAATCGCAATTCGGCTGGCTTGAGGAACCGTAAGAGCCATAGCTGTATTCATCGGCCAAGCTTCCGAAGCTGTGTCCGAACTCATGCACTGTGATCCATGGATATCTTGATGATGCATGGGCTATCCCGCCAAGATACGCACAGCCAGCCCATTCGTTGGAATCAGCGATCACGATTATCTTATCATAATCGCCGCATTCACTAGCGAGCAGTCTTGCCGCCGATCCACTCGCAAGAACGCATCGTCCACTGTAATAACAGCTCAATGATCCAAGTTTTTCCACTCTATATACATTGATGCTGTCGGGATATTCATCAAATGGAGAGAAACCAAGCAATTGATTCATATGCGCAAGAGCATCTGTCCTGAATTTGTCTTCTTCACCTGCGTTGTAATCGCATGGGACGAATACTATGTCGAGCTTATCATCCTGGCTTCCGGAACTTTTCATAGGTTTGCAGATTCCTTGTGGGAGAATCTCAAGCACATCATTCTTTGTTATAGTGATATTTTGAGCGTATTCGTTCTGCGCAGTTATCTTTATGTCATAGTGTCCTTCATGCATCGTCGCTGAGTCCCATGTGTTTGCGTAGATGCCATCCCCTGCGACGCCATCTCCGCTCTGTCCATTGTCATATAAATAGAAAGCGTCTACTTGTGTGTCATTTTGATATAATCTTGCTGCGACAGATTGTATCTGTGCTTCATCTGTCACAGTTGCCTTTATCGTAAATATCGTACCTGCTTGTTCTGATGAAGGCGTAGAATCTATAGTATCTATGCTTATCGCAGTGAGTTCACCATAATAATCAGATGAAAGCTGTTCTGTCGCAGAACAATCATCCAGGATATCGACAGAATCGATGTCTAAATCAGTTGGTGGGATATCACCTGGAGCCGCAGCCAGGGCATGGAGACTATATAATATAATCAGAACTGCAAAAATCCCACTTTTTTTTAGATTACTCTGATTCAATATGTACTACCTCTTTTATCTATTATTATACATTTCATATTTAAAAGTTTACATTTTTGTATACTGGTAGCTTGTTAAGTGGGGACTATTGCGATATGATTGTTTTGTTCTGTCTGGGGTATAAGCGCTGTTTATTTGGTCTTGAGGTATGGGATGATAGTTTGTGTAGATACGATGCTCACAAGCCATAGCTCACAGGCCACAGTCCATACCCTGTGTTGATATAATCTTGCATTTCCACTCGTCTATTGACGAGTGGTGATTTAGTGGAAATGCAAGGGTCCGAGAAAACGACCCGGAGCGAAGCGGAGCTAAGTTTGCTAAATTCTGCTAAAGCAGAATTTAAAACTGCTTTGCAGTTTTAAGCAAACTTATAATTCGCTTTGCGAATTATGCCACTGGTCTGTGACCAGGGGGTGGTCGTTTTCGATTGACTAAATAAAATAGGGCGACTTATACGCAATGCTCATCAGGTCCATTTTTCCCGCTCGCTTTAGTAACATTTAAAAAAAGCAGGCAATTCATATAATAATATTATATCTGGGGGTTTTTGGATGGAAGAAGGGGTGCGGCTGAGAAAATATTATCTGCTTTCTCATATAATTTTGGCGTTGATAGTCCTCTCTATCGCAGTATGCATCAGTGTGAATGCGGCCGGGGCGACTGAGGATTTTGTGCTTATCAATTCGAAGGACTGGCGTGATGTATATTCTGGTATGCTCTATTCCAAGATGACTGGTTCTCAGTCAAGTTTTTTTGTGAGCCAAAAACATGGTATCATATTTCTACAGACTTTGGAGAAAAACAAGGATTATCTTCTTGTGGAATCTGGTCAGGTCTATTACGCTGGTTTTGAAGGCAGTATGAGAGCCGCAGGTTTCAATGTCGAACGACTGCAGAGCGCAAATGTCAATCTTGAACTTGCAAAAAGAATAGTCGAGGATAAAGGCATCGATGACTTTCTGATCGTCGATGATTCATATGGATATCTTGCTATCGCCGCAGCATCGTATGCTGTCGTATCTGATTCGTATGTCCTGTTCGCTGATGAATTGAATATAGATGATCTCGTGGATTTCCTTGGAAGCACGACCGTCGACAAAGTGACTATCATTGGTCACGTTGATCGCGCAGTGAGAGATGTGTTATCAGGGTATGATCCTGAGACCATCGATGAAGGCAACAGGTTCGCGACAAATATAGAGATCGTGAAAAAATATAGGGGGATCAATCCCCATACACAGATCGTGATCACGAATGGCGAGTTCATCGAAGATGAGATCATGAGTGGGCTTGAGCCAGTGGTGTTCATCGGAAAGGACAATATCCCAGATGTCACCAAGACATATATTACCGGAAGCGATATCAAAGTGGCAGTGCTTGTCGGGAACGATCTTGTCAGGACAGCGACGACCATCAAGAGAGAGCTTGGCGTGACGACATATATCAAATTCGCAAGAAGCGCGCGTGTTCCGACTGGTGCGATGTCGAAGGTCGAAGGCCTTGATCTTTTCTATCTGCCGAAGTATGATCTGTCTATCACAGTCGCATCTGTCCGGTATAATGAACTCAACAGGAACCTTGAAGTGACCTATCGTAACAGTGTCGAGGTCGGGGCATATCTCAAATCGACTATATCTGTCTATGATACCACGACAAATCTCACTGTCGGCGACACAGAACCTATATTCATAGAAGGCGGTGCGACAAAGACCATAACATATCTGCTTGATGAGCAGATCGCATCTGGCGCGAAGGCGCATTTTTTTGTCGTCTATGGAGAATCATCTGGCTCTCTTGAAAAGCTCCTTGACATCACGACAGAGATAGAATTCACACGGATACTTGATAATTCGCAAGTGAAGATCGCTTCGGTCCATTATGATAAGAAGAACAGCGCGTTCGGAGTGGTTGTCGAGAACACTGGTGGGGTAGATGCCTTTGTCTCTGCAGAGATTGTCGATGTGATGATCGATGAGGCGAAGCAAACTGTGGGTTCGAAGAAAGGCACTGTCGTGCCATCGGGTGAGACAAAGACAGTCTATGTCCGTCAGGCGATGACTGATCTTGATCTTGCCGATAATCCTAAAGTTAAAGCCAAGGCATACTACGGGCAGAGAGAAGACGCGCTCTTCAAATTGACGAGCGGTGAGTTCATCCTCGAGATTAAAGGGTTCGATCTGATAATCCCACTTGTGATCGCGGCTGTCGTCCTTTTGATAGTCATCTTCCTCTTGCTTAGGAAGAAAAAGAAGAAAAAGAAAGGCTATGTCCATGTGCACCATGTGCACAATCCACTTCATTGATCATATTCGTTTTTTTGATTTTTATTTAAAATGTGCGTAGGGGAACTGTATTGAAAAAGAGGTATCGAGTTAGAAGTAGATCGACAACGATTCTGTCATTATCTGTTATAGTTATCGCTATATTCTCTGTCTTTGTCTTTGGAAACAGCGTACCTGTGCAGCTTAACAAGGACACTTTCCTGATGGGCGAGACAGTCTCTTTATCTTTTCCAGACTTAAGATCGCTTGATTCTACAGAGCTCATGATCTCTTCTGATAAAGAGGAGTTCCGTTTTCTTGGTATAGTCGAGGACAGGATCAAGTTCATCCCAAGGGAGCCAGGGTTATATCTCGTCCAGCTGTATAAGAAAGGCACCGATGAATTGCTCTATGAGACATCATTCGCAGTCAATGAACGTCTGGTACGGATCATCACAGACCGCCCGATGTATGATCTTGGTGAAGAGGTCCAGTTGAGATCTTCTGATGGCGGATCATATCGTGTCCGTCTGAGTATCGGCAAGGATTCGATCGTGCTCGGGCCTGGTCCGAATCTGCGGATCACACCAAAGAAGACAGGCACATATCTGGCCGAGCTTCTTGATGGCGATGATGTGCTCTCTTCACTTAATTTTTTTGTAGGTAGCAGACAGAAAGATGATTTCTTAGTGGACGTGAAGACCAAAAGCATCACCCAATGGCCCGCACGGATAAACCAACGCGTGGCATGGTGTGAAGAGATAAGCGCATTTTGTCTCGGAGCATGTGATGCCTCACAGATATCACTGAAACTGCCGGGAAGCTCAGAGAATCTTGTCATCACCGATGACCATGGCATTGTTGTCCATGATGATGCAATCTATATCAATGATGAAAGACTTACCGATATAAAGCGCAGCAGGATCTTTCGTCATGCTTCGCTCGATCTTCCGATGGAAGCCGAGAAGACTGTCAGATTCACATATGATCTCACTGACAATCGTGATCTTTCTATCTGTTATGACACTGCAGCGCCGTCGCTTGTCATCCAGCCGGATGGCGATGATTATATTGTCTGGATAGACAGCGACATGGCTTATTCTGACCTGCGTCTCGATGTCGAGATCGCGCCAGTGCTGAAAAGCCAGCTGAAGATATATTGGATGATAGATGGGCTTGAATACGATATCACGAATAGAGATGATTACAACGTCACATTTTCCGTTAACAATGACGGGCGTGTCGGCAACTTATCCTGGAATGTCCCCTACGCACAAAACAAGACATTTCGGATAGGTGTCGGCGCTCCCGTCAATGTTAATTCTTTGTCTGGAGAGAGATTGTTCCCGAAGATAGATAAAGTCGGGACTGGTGCTAGGTTAATCCATCAGATGATCAGTCAGATCAATGCACCTATTGATATCAAACTAGTGCTCGAAAATATTTCGATGCGAAAAGGTCCAGCCGAGATCGAAGTTGTCGACCCACAAGGTTTCAGATATCTTCTGCTTGCTGAAGAGACTGCAGATGGATTTGCCGCGTTGTTCTATCCTACACAAGAAGGGTCACATTCAGTGGAAGCCACATACGAAGATGGACTAAACACATATCTCATCCGCTCGGAATTCAATGTGACTGCTGAAGCATCAGCCGCTCCGGATATAATCGCACCCTTAGACCCCAAAAAAATCATCAAAGCATCTCATCTGAATGTCCCATCTGAACTCAAGAGACTAGCATTCCTTGGACATTTCTCAGTAAAAGACCAAAAGGGAAACGCGATCGGGATGGACTTGTCTGGAGTAGACGACATGACTGGTGATGCTGAGATAGTCATCGATGGCCTTCCAGTGAAGAAGATGGTCTTCCGTAACCTCTCAGACAAGACCGCTTCGCTTAGGATCGGGTCGCTTGAAGATGACAAAAGATGGACACAAGGATATGCGATAGATCCAGAAGATCTGGAATTCGATTCTGCTGTAGTCACTGCTGTCGCGAAAGGCACAGAATTGTATAAATGCAAAGAATGGGATTTCTTGTCTGAGATATGTATGGGTTCATGGGATTTCATGATGGACATAACACCTGGAGAAGAATATTCTTTTGTCCTTACCAGAGATGACCCCGGTTTTGGTGAGAGTGTCGGATGGTGGAACACAAGTTGGGAATATCGCAGAGGTGTCTACCTGAACAATAGTTTCAACCAGATGGTCCCTGCGAATTATACATTCAATATTTCTCTTGATACAGCGACATTGATATCACAGAGCAAGATGAAGAGCGACTGTTCTGATCTTCGTGTAGTCTGGTGGGATGGGTCTGCCAACGTGCCGATTGAATGGTATAATTCTTCTTCTTGCGATGGTTCCGCAACGCGTATATTGTTTCGTTGTCCACGAAAGATAAAGCCGAATTCAGCATATGATAATATCACTTTATATTATGGCAATCCTGATGCGCCTACGCCAACAAAGAATCTCTCGCAGATATATCTTTTCTATGATGATTTTGAAAGCTACGCTGTCGGTTCGACAGGATCACCCAGGTGGCAGATATATCAGCAGCCTGGCGAGTGGAAAGTAGTAAGTCTCTCTGGAAATAAAGTGTACAAAGGAAATCCCGGTGTTGGCGACTATGGTTCTTCGTACATAAACGGTATCATCTTCAACAACATCACGATGCGCATGCGCATGTATGTCAACCTGACATTGAGCGGCACGCCGCCAAGGGATGATTTCATTGGTATCTTCGCAAGGTCTCAAAGTATGTCATCTGAATGGGGTAGCACTGGATATCTGATCTTCAAGAGACTCCAGACAACTTCAGATGTCTCCATATTCGAGAATGGCGGGACGCAATGGACCGCGAGCAGCAGTGTGCTGAAATATCAGCAATGGATCAATTTTTATCTGCGGATGTATGGGGGAAATTTTGTCTATCGGCTTGATGGCACGACATATCATAATGTGACTGACGCGTCTCCCACCCGATCTGGTTATCTTGCGCTTCATCCAGGAAGGGTCGATGCATTCTATGATGATATCAAGATACAGCAGACTGTGCCGACCGAGCCTGGTTTCTATCTTGCATCTGAAGAGATCAATGATGATCCGCCTGTGATTGAGTTATTATCTCCATCTGGGAATCTTGTCGATAACAATGTCAGTTTCACATACGTTGTCACTGATGATAATGGTGTCGTTAATTGCAGTCTCTTTGGCGATTTCTCCGGTTCATTCCTTAGGAACATGACAAATACAAGTATAGATAATGGTTTCATCAATTGGTTTAACTTATCCTTGCTTCCCGATGGTGATTATGGATGGAATGTCGAATGCACCGATAATCAGAACCAAAGTTCGATGGCATCTGCGAACAACACTTTTCATCTTGATACGTCTCTTGTCGGTGTTATCATAAATCTGCCGACCAATACATTCTATGGTTCCATAGAACGTCTGCTGGATGTCACGTTTTCAGAAAGCTATGATTCCTGGTGGTTTGATGCAGATGGGACAAATATCACTGTCTGTTCCGGAGGCTCATGCCCTCTCCATGATTCGACATTGTTCAATGCGACAGAAGGCGTCAACACTGTGATTGTATATGTGAATGATTCTATCCCGCAACTTAATTTCAATCAGCGAAGTTTCACTGTGGATACGACTGAACCATCAGTGTCGCTTTCATATCCTGATGGACACTACTTGACATCGACTGTGAATGTGAGATATGTGCCTTCAGACAGTTCACCTTTCAAGAATTGTTCTCTTTACACAAATATCACTGGCGCATGGACCATAAACCAGACCAATAGCTCTATAACTTCCTCTACCACAAATAATTTCTACATCTTCAATGTGCCTGAAGGGAGATACGCATATAATGTAAGGTGTTCTGATATAGTCGGGAACAGCAATCTCTCGTATATGAATAAGACATTCATCGTCGACATGACATCACCTGTCATTGCCGTAGACTGGAATCAGGCAGACGGTTCTTTGGACAATGATTATGAACTGACTGACTTTTTCAATTGGAGCGCATCAGATGCATCTGGAATACAATCTGTCGATTGGAGGATATGGAAAAATGGAGGATCACTCTGGGCGACTGACTGGTCATCTGATATCGGCACATCAGGGACTGGTTATGATGTGACAACTTCTGATGCTGATGTCACAGATAGCACGCAAAGTTACATCTTGTATGTGCGCGCGACTGATAATACCGGCAACAAGGTCAATCAAAGCATAACTTTCAAGATAGATCGCACTGCTCCTATATTGAATATCACTATCGATGAATCATCATTGTATGGCGCATCTGTGGATATCAGCGGCAACTGTTCTGATTCTGTCTCAGGTATCGATAGTAGCAGCATAGAAATATCTTATGATACAAACTCCACTATGAATATCACCTGGGGGGAATTTTCTGTAGTCGATTCACCGGGTCTTGACTGGAGCGACACGCATATCTTCCAGAAGACTGGAAACTACGCTATCCGAGCACGCGTGTCTGACATTGCTGGAAATACATATGAAGGCAGTATCGGTGTGATCGAGGATTTCAGTGTCGATATAGGTGATATAATCGCTGTTGGACAATGGGTTGAAGGTGGGATAAGCTCTGCCTGGCGGACTGGACAGCATAGCGGCACTAATTATCATTATACTCATGATGGGATAGTGCGCAGCGGACAGGAGTTAGCGCTCAATGTGACTACCCTGGGGAGTTCAGACGGTTGGATGAGACGAGAAGGCCTTGCTATCTCAAACGATAATGACATATTCTCCGCATGGGTGTATCCAGTAAGCAGCTGTGAGATATTTGGTATGGAGATCAGCGACGGGACAAGTCAGCTCGTGCTGAAATTTGGCGGGACACAGTCTGGGTTTGGCGAGACTAAAAATCTGGCCACTTCTCTTGTGATCGGCGCATGGAACCATATTATGCTGGATCTGGATCATGAATGGGCCACTTATGGATTGGGTGCGAGAGGAGACACTGACGGCATCAGCATCATCGCAGATTGCGAGAGCACTCCAGCAGGGAAAGTAGAGGCATATTTGGATGATATCTTTGTCTATTCTATTGATTCGTCACGTCAGATAGATGTCGAAGCTGACAAGCCGTCGATCTCTCTTGTTATCGAACCAGCATCGGGGGATTATGGGGTCGACAGCTTTGATATCAATTGGACCGTCACGGATACTAATTATGATCATTCATATGCGAATGTCACAGATCCGATTGGAGGCCTATTATTCACACTCACAGAAAATACCTCATTGACACCGGAGAATATTTCTCTTGCAGGGATATATTCAATCACTGCGTATGCAGAAGATACAATAGGCAATAGCAATGTGACTTTCTTGACATTCACGATCTTCAACTACCAGCCATCTATCTCTTTGATGATCGAACCTCTGTCTGGATACTATGGTGTCGATAGCTTTGATCTCAACTGGACTATCACAGACGTGAATCTCGATAGTACATATGCAAATATCTCTTATCCAAATGGGAGCCTCATGTACACACTTTTAGAAAATACCACCTTGACGTCTGAGAATCTCTCTGTCGCAGGGATATACTCTGTTGTTGTGTATGCGAATGATACCCTTGGTTTGGACAATATCACTTCGTCGACTTTCACGGTGACTGACCAGCCACCCTCGATAACTCTTCTCTCTCCCATGAACAATTCAGGTGATATCGATGGCGATGTGATCTTCAGTTTCAGAGTCGATGATTTCACTGGCATCAGGAACTGCTCGCTTGCGGTCGATAGGACAGTCGTACGCACAAACGATAGTGTCTCTGTCGGAGCCCAGATGAACATGAGCATGGCTTCACTTGGTCTCGGCCGGCACAATTGGAGCATAGGTTGCTATGATCTCGCTGATTTGATGAATACATCTGCGCAGAGGACATTGAGTGTCATCAAAGCGATATCTTTTGGTGGTGATCTCACTGATCTATCTACTGTCGATATGCAGAACATCCCAAATTTTTTCATCCGGAGAGTGGGTTATGGAATGATAAATTTCACAGCAGCGATCGATCTCAGCGAAGGGCTGAATCTCGATGGAGCCTTGACAATAATTGCGAATGCGGTGTCTCTTGATTCCATATCGGCTCCTGCGTTGAACCACTCAGCGGACATCACACTGTACGGGCTTGGTTTCATCGAATGGCCGCTTGTCGAAAAAGACGGAACACTCTGCCTCCCGCCGGCATGCAACCTGCTTGATTATTCAGCAGGCACACTTCTGTTCAACGTGAGCGGTTTCTCGAATTATTCAGCTTCGGATAACTCAGAGCTTGTCATCTTTGATGCCAATGGGCCCATGGGCGGCGACACGAACAGGACGACTGGCAAGCAGCTGAAATTCTTCGCCAACTACACAAACAGGATAAGCGGAAATCCAGTCGAAGGCGCAGGCGACTGGTGCAATATAAGCTTCAATCCAGGCGTCACGCTATCCATGCCGTATAATTCGACATCAGAGATGTATGAATACAACCGAAGCTTCATGCTCTCTGGGAATTATTCCTACAATGTCTCCTGCGACGGCACGTCGTCAGGTCATGAGCCGCTGAACGGGACAGACTATGCCGAAGTCCCTGACAACCAGCTGTATATCGACGTGTCTACGAGCGCTCCTGCGTTTGAGCAGGGTGAGGCCGGTACGATCACGACCAGCATCGAGACTTCTCTAGGCCGGCCGATCGGCGCGACAGTATATTCCGATGCTATTTTCATAAACGAGACCAATATCTTTGGAAGCGGCTACCTTGTCAGATGGTGGGATCCATCCTGGGGAATAAGAGAGCCATACTTGATAACAGAGAACGGATTCGACGATCTTTCAGAGTTTCAGATTAATGTGACTCTTGACACCGCAGCGGCGATCGCAGATGGCAGGATGAGATCTGACTGCGCAGATATCCGCGTGGTCAACAGCACAAACGACGAGATACCTTTCTATCTGGAAGACTCACTTTCGGTCGGATGCGGAAGCGAGAGGGCCATTCTTTGGGTGCAGGTCCCTTCTGTTCCATCTGGTTCGACTGAGATGATCTATGTCTATTATAATAACAGCGCGGCATCGACGCCTGCAAGCGACAAGATGGAGACTTTCAATTACAGCGTACTCACGCCGACACAATATATTGTCTCACAGCGGATGGACACTATCGGTAATCTGGATGTGGTCAGCATGGTGGATGGAAACACAGTATCGATACTGACTGATTTCGATCTGCTCAATAACGCGAGCACAGCGTCATACGGCAACGTGCAATACGCGCAGAACGCTTCGGTCTGGTCGTATGGTCCATTCATGGGAGTCGGTGATGGAACAGTGACAGACGCTCTGACGCCGATCAGCTATGCGTCTGATACATTCATCTATTCTATCGGACGATACGAAGATGAATGGCATGTGTTCGCGCCGTATTGTGACGCAACAGTGAGCGTGTATGATGGAAACAATGGGGCGTTCGCGCTATCAGGC
>Ga0210019_1000850_pt1 | contig 35713 bp, 33 predicted proteins | sample CryGeyCG2114_020_2_FD_183969 | JGI IMG/M metagenome (GOLD analysis project Ga0210019, IMG submission 183969) | Groundwater microbial communities from aquifer - Crystal Geyser CG11_big_fil_rev_8/21/14_0.20 (SPAdes) (version 2) | ecosystem: Environmental > Aquatic > Deep subsurface > Groundwater ...
GGCGCAAATCTAAATAACGATATTGCAATCGAAGTTCTTCGTTTGCATTGGTGTCATCTTCAATTAAAAAAGGTGGTGTTTGCGCATGACTTAATACTTCAACTGTTTCAACGCTTATTTCAATTTCACCTGTTTGCATTTTTTTATTCGCTTGATCGGCCGGTCTTGCTTCCACTTTTCCTTCAACTTGAATCACATCTTCATAGCCAAGTTTAGCTGCAATCTTTTTTGTCTCATCACCCGCTGATTCAGGGTTGATCACTACTTGCGTGATACCATAACGATCTCTGAGGCCGATAAAAACCAAACCGCCCAAATCGCGACGAGAATGAACCCATCCTTGAAGTAAGACTTTTTTTCCCGCATCAGTTTTTTTCAGTTCACCACAAGTGTGAGTTCGTTTCATATTTTTTCCTTCAATTATTTTCTGTCATTTTTTAACTTGTCATCCTTCCGCCAAAGGCGGAGGGATCCAAAAATTCTTGCAATTCTGTGTCATTGCGAAGGAGCGTAGCGAGTGTGGCAATCTCCTCTGGCAATTGCAAAATCGAGATCACCACGTCACTACGTTCCTCGTGATAACAATGAATCCCTCCGCCTTCGCGAGGATGACAAAACACAATTTCCTACAAACCGACGCAATAACATTCTCTCAATCCACTTTTACAAAATGGCGTAACAAATCTTCAAACCTCACTTCATTTTGTTCTTTCGTGCGCAAATTGCGAACAATAGCTTTTCCACTTTTAAGTTCATCTTCACCCACAATGATCACACTTTGCGAACCAGACTTATCGGCCGAGCGCATTTGTGATTTCAGTGATTTTGCCTCAAAGCCCCACTCTACTCTAATGCCATCGGCTCTGAGTTTTTCCAATACAGGAAAAACAGCATCGATACTCTCATCAGACAGCAAAGCTGCATAAACACTGTTTGGTGCGGCTACTTGTTTTTGATCTTGCTGCGAAAGTAAAATGGCAACGCGATCCATGCCAATGGCCATTCCCACACCAGGCACTTGTGGTCCGCCCAATTCTTCCACCAAGCCATCATAACGGCCACCGGCTGCAACAGCATTTTGAGCGCCAAGCTCAGTGGTGGTAAATTCAAAAATAGTTTGTGTGTAATAATCTAAACCACGCACCATTTTTTCATTCACGGTGAAAGGAATGTTTAATCGTTTTAATGTTTTCTGCACTTTTTCAAAATACATTTTACTTTCGGCATCGAGGCTATCCAAAATACTGGGAGCATCTTTCATGATTTTTTTTGTTTCTTCTTCTTTTGCATCAAAAAGACGAAGCGGATTTGTTTCCACTCTATCGCGTCGAAACTCTGGCAACTCATTCACTCTTTTTTGAAGATAGTCCCGCAAAGCCTTGTTGAATGCGGATTGCGAAGCAGGCGATCCAAGCGAATTAATTTCAAGTTGAATCTTTTTCACACCAAGTGCTTGAAAATAATTCCATGTCATCGCCATCACTTCAGCATCGGCATAAGGAGACTGAGCACCCAACAGTTCAACCCCAAGTTGATAAAACTGGCGCTTTCTTCCCGCTTGCGGGCGCTCGTAACGAAACATGGGGCCAAAATAAAAATAACGGCTGATACTTTCTGTTGCATGCACTGCTGCATTCACATAAGCGCGAACAACAGATGCTGTTCCTTCTGGGCGAAGACATAACTCATTTCCACTGCGATCGGTGAATTCGTACATTTCTTTCATCACCACTTCGCTGCCTTCACCAACGCCGCGCTTAAACAGTTTTGCTGGTTCCACAATGGGCGTGCGAATTTCGCCGTAAGCATAGCTGGCAAAAAGCCGTCTCGCGGTCTCTTCTAGTTGCGCCCAGTAAAGACACTCTTCCGGGAACATGTCATTCATGCCACGAATACCTGCTATTTTTTCATGTTTTGCCATCGTCTGTAATCCATGTTGAAAGTGATCTGTCGCGCCAAAGCGTAATTCCCCTAGTGCAGCCATGGGCAGAATGCAAGCGCTTCTAAAGTGTTCGACATCTTCACACAAGTGCTTTATAGCTAGGCTCTCGTGAAACGAATTTTCCTTCTCACCCTTCTCTTTTTTTCCCTTCCGGCGTGCGGTTACCTCACCTACAATCCCTTCGATCTTTTTGATCGCGGTTCAAGCTCGCCTAGCCGCGTGAGCGATCCCACTTTAAAGCTTTCGCTTGCCCTTGGCGGAGTAGCGCCCGGGCGGGAAGAACTTTTACTCATCGATGCAAGCGGAAACGAGTTAAGTTTTGCCGATGAGATAGAAGTGAGCTGCACCGCAAATCCTGATATAATCACCATTGCAGCCAGAGACAATTTTTCCAGCATAGCTAAAGGCGCTGGTGCAAAGTTAACTCCAACAGCAGAAGGCGTTGCTGAAATTCGTTGCACAGAAAATGGCACTGAGCTTGATTCAGTTTATGAAGTCACTATTCCACCGCAACGACTCATTCAAATTTTAGTGGCAGAAGCTGCAACTCAAATTGCAGATGAAGCTGAAACGGAATCTGGTTTTGTAACGCTTGCCAGCCAAAGCACAACAGCACAAGCTTTGGCGAGTGTGGTTAAAAACAGAATTGATTTAATTTTAGAAGATGGAAACGCAGGTTTATTTGGTGCAGATCAAGTTGACTTTGAAGCCAACGCACCAGTCTCGTATTATAATGCTGTGATTGAAGCGCCAAATCAGTTTTCTCCCGTCAACACTGATGACAGTTCGCATGCGGTGTACACAAATGCGCAAGACCGAAATTTTCTTTCAAGCAGTTTTCACACGGCTTACGATCAAGCTGTGTTAACAGCTGCGCAAATATTTAATGGAGATTTAAGTGACAGCACCGGAAATGCGTTTGGATTTCGTTCACCAAATGCTTTTCAATGGGGTTTGGTTTCAAGTGCACTTGAAAATGAAGCCGAAAACCTTCCAGACGGCATCGGCTTTACTGACGCCACTTTCCCAACTCTCTCCCCTTTGCAAATTTTGATTCTTCCAGAAATTTGGACCTACTCTGACGGCAGAGCCAGCTTCATCTTCGCCCGCTCACTTCCCAACGATACCAACATTCGTGTGAGTGATGTGTTGTAATTTTAGTGGATGGCTACTGAAACAGTTCCAGCTTCTAATGCTGCTTCTAAATCTGCAGCTTCCTTCATATCTGTTAAAACTCGATGAATGTCTGAAAGCTTTCCCCATAAGGTTTGCACTTGTGGCAAGACATACAGCATCGCAGACAGATCTGTTGATGTTTTAGCATTCTCTCTCCATCTTTTCGCGTCTAGCCATGACACACCAGCATATGCAGCAAGACTCATAGAAAACTGCAATTGCAAAGCTTGCATAAAATCAGTCTGTGTATATCCAAAAGCAAACGAAAGGAAGGTAAGAGCCGAAAAAGCAAAAGCATGACGAGCCGGGCGAGCAGTCTTCAAACGATCCGCCTGGTAATCGCCGTGATATAGTTTCATTCCTTTTTCAACGGGATTTTCTGCAAGCCATGCTTTCACTTTTCCTGGCCTGGGAACACTTCCTCGGAATCTGTTCAAATCAAAACTGCCATAACCTTCCAGGTCAATTCTTCTGTGAAGTTCTCGTAGATACACGGGAAGCTCAGACTGCAAGCCACTTACAAAGCGGAGGGCTGTTTCAACAGAAAGCAAATCATAGGTAACCAAATCAACAAGAGGTATGACCTCACCATCAAAAGGCACTTCGCGATTTTGTCTTTTTAGAACAGCAGGAATTGTAAGCATCAACTCTGCGCCAGCTCTCACAATCATACTTGAGGCTTCACCATGTTCTCTTGGATCTTGGAAAACACGGCTTTCCAAAGCGCCTTCAACAGCAGATGCCACGCCATCCAAAAGTTCTGTCTGCACTTCTTGGATATCTCTTGCTTGAAAAGAAGAAAGATGAGGAGGGAAATGAAAACGATTGGATCTTCCAAGTAAAGCACACAAAGAACGAAAAGACGTTTCGATTGCCAAAGGAGTTTTTGCCTTAGCAAGGTGGAGCGCATACATCATCGTGGGGCCAAGCGGGCGCGGAAGCACAAGCGGATGATGAGCAGCTGGCGCAGTTGGGATGCCACCTATTCCCACTTCACACTTCTCCTGCTGCATTTCTGCTGAGCTCTTGTTCAAAAACTTTCAAAGTGTCACCCATCCTTTGCACGTGCTTCAAGGCTTCACTTCTCCTGCGTTCACTTACTGTTACAGGAGCTCGCATCTCATTCATCACGTCAAGCAGAGCACCACCGCCAACCCCCATACAAGCATCGATCAATAAAATTGATATTTTTTCTTGGAGTGATTGATTGCCAAAAAATAGAGGATAGGAAGCGAAAAGAGAAAGAGCAACTCCCAAAATACCAGCCTGAAGACAGCGATGGACATTAAGCAAATTAATTGCATCACTGTCATTTTCATGAAGTTCTGCAATTCGATTTGGATGAGCGTTTCCCCATCGAAATTTCCAGTGAGTTTCAAGTCCAATGCGACGCCGCAATGCTTTTTCATAAGATGCTCGCGCAGGCTCTAAAGCGCGCGTAAAAGCCAACGCGCGCTCTTTTGAAAGTAAGCCAGCATTCGCAAGCTGAATCAAAGGAATCACTTCACCTTCGAAAGGAAGGTTTCCATTTTCACCTGTAAGTATTGCTGGAGGTGAAACCAACAGCTCTGCACCTGCAAGAAGCATGAAGTCGCTTGGAGTTCTCACTTGAGCTTGCTTTACCACTAAGCGCTCTAAACTTCTGTCGAAGGCTGTTTGAAGGGGCTTAAGTGCATAGGCACCAACAACATCTCGCACATTTTGAATTGAACCTTGGTTTGGAAACACATAACCACGAAAGGCAGAATGATTGTCACCGAAGCTCGCTCTTAAGGAACTCCAAGCTTGAAATGCTGTATCTGTGTCCTCCGTCGTTGCAAGCGTTAAGCCTTGCACCATCTGCACACCAAGTGGAGCTTGAACGGGAGCTACTAACCTTGAAACACCTGTACGATCTAAAAACATACGCCCTCTCCTTTGTGAATTTTTGTAAGTATTCACACCATCCGGAAAGTCAATAAAAAAGCATGTTTGCGGGAGGTCGCACTAAGACTCAAGCAGGTTTTCGATTTCTTCTAGCTTTTTGCGAAGTTCTTCGGTGTCGTTTTTTTGCAGCAATTCTTGCACATCCGCCTTCGACTGCTGAAGTTCATTTTTGGCTTCGTCTTTTAACCCCATGCGTTTGTAGGCTTTGGCAAGCTTGAGACTGGCATCTATAGTAGAGAGCACTTTTTTCTGCGACGGTAAAAAATCTGTCGAAGGAGAAAGGACAATATCTGGCGAAGTGATTTCTTTCTCTTTACTCTGCGGCGTTTTTGTTTCTTTCTTTTCCACATTGACATTTTTTTTCTGCTTTATTTTTTCATTCTTTTTTTCCAAAGGCTTAGCATCTGCTTTTTTTCCAAGTTTACTTTGAATTTGCTTGATACGTTCCAAACGTTGTCGGTTAAATTCTTCTTCCTCTTCACGTTTTGCTTCATCCGCTAAATTTTGTTTTGCTTCCGCTTTTTTCCGCTCTTCTTCTTCTTTTTGTTTCACTTGCTCATCAATTTGCGCGCGACGTTCTTGCACTCTGGAAAGCACAATGTCGAAAGTGCCTTCTTCAAACTCTTCGGTATGTTTGCGAATATTTTCTTCTTCTTCTGGCAAAAACACCAACACTTCAGCATAGGCATTTAAAGCGGCGTCAATATCATGTTGATCTAAATATAAGTCGGCCAGCGCATAGTAAGTATTTCTGGCTGTTTCCAGCTGATTCAAAGAAGCATAAATTTCAGCTTGAATAGAAAGCAGATCAACATCGTAAGGAGTGATGTCACTTTTTTCTTCCAACCACTTAAGCGCTTTTTTAAATTCTTTCTGCTCGTGATAAATGGCAACTAAGTCACGAAACATCTTAACGCGATCCGGACGATGATGCAGAATTTTTTCGTAATATTCAGCACGCTTTGTTTCTGTGCCTTCTTGTTTTTCCAGCAACGCAACCATAGCTTCATATTGATCGATGGAAAGATCGGTTTCAGCGTTGCGTTGATACAGTTCAGCAAGCAAAAGTCTGGAAGGAATGTGATCGGGAAGAAGCTGTACAATTTTTTCACGTTCTTTGATGAGGTCTTTCGTTTGCCCTCTTCTTTCATAAGCGCTGGCAATAATTTGATGCTGTTTTACGGCATCTGTATTCAAGTCCATTTTTTCGTAAAGGGATGCAAGCTCAAGATTGATTTCCATCAAAGAGGGATTGAGCCTCAACACATTTTTGTAAACGGTTACAGCTTTGAGGTAGAATTTTTGTTTGGCGTAGGTTTTTGCCACTTCGCAGTAACTCTTGATGGCTTGGTTCAATTGTTTGTTTTTGCTGTAGAGCTCGGCAAGTTTCAAGTGTACGCGGGTGTCATCGGCATCGATGGCGAGAATTTTTTCGTATTCTCGAATAGCACGATCAATTTTTCCCTCTTCTAAAAAAAGAGCCGCTTGCTCGAGAATACTTTCCTTGTTGAGAATGTTCATACTTTTTTAAGGAGCTAAGGTTAAAGTCTTTTCCTACGCTAAATTGCGGAGCTCATACATTCAGGATTTTTTCAAAAGTGCAAGAATTTAGTTTTTCTGTTTTTGTCATTTCCACGACTCTCTGTCATTGCGAACGCAGTGAAGCAATCTCCTCGATCAATTTTATTTTTTGTCATCCTGAGTGTAACGCCCGCCTGCCGGACGGGCAGGAAGGATCTCCTCGGACAATTTAAGTATTTGACTATAGCAAAATCAGAATTGTCAGAGGAGATTGCCACATACGCTACGCTTCTTCGCAATGACAGCAAATTGTTTGACTCCTTATAAGTTCATTCGAGAATGATAAAAATTGAAATTCGCTTGCCTTCGCAAAAAACTTTCATTAGCTTCGCGCAATCTATGCATCCCGAACTCATGAATAATTCGCTCTTTCTTCGCTATTATCAGCAATGGCAAAACAATCCGCAGTCAATTGTCTTTGCTTCTATCGCAGATTTTCTTTTGCGCTACGGGCAAGTTGATGAAGCTTACGATATTTGCAAAGAAGGCTTAGAGCGCCATCCCTACTTGGTTACCGGCCGCATTGTGATGGCGAAAATTTTTATTCAGCAAAGCAAATGGCAAAAAGCTCTCGACACTTTAGAATTTATTTTGGAACGCCATCCTCACAATAGAGAAGCTCTTGAACTTGCCACAAAAGTTGAAGAAAAACTGAATGTCGAAAGCCACATCGCAAAACAAATTCGCCTCGAAAAAGAAGAGCGCAAACGTGAAGAGTTGAAAAAACTCAGCAGTAAAAGAAAAGAACCCCCTCAAGAAATTTCTCCAGAAGTACAACTCAAATACGATGCCATCATTGCAAGGCTTGAACGGGAAGTTGAAGTACAGCAAGAGTCTCAGGCGCAAGATGAAAACATTTCTTCCGATTGCGAACCTGCGCTAGAAACAAAATCTGAAACAGAAACGATCGCTCCTTCCACTTCGGAAAAGAAAAGCACTCATTCTGTTCCAGAAATTACCCCGCCAACACAAAATCTAAAAACTGCACAAGAAGAAAAAAGGGTTCAAGAGAAATCAACATCAGACAACCATAAAGAACTTGAAGTTCAAACCGAAATTCCAGCTGCGTGGCGCACCCTCACCATGGCCAACATTTTTAAATCTCAAGGTCACACCGAGCGTGCAAAAAAAATCTACCAGCTGTTGTTGCACAAAAATCCTGAAAACACTGCAGCGCAAGCAGCGCTTGCTGAATTAGAATAAGTTAGGTTATTTCATGCAGGCACTTTCTTCACTTCCAACGTGGTATCTTTATTTTCTCGTTGCCATTTTTGGCGCCATTTTTGGGAGCTTTCTTAACGTGTGCATTGTTCGCATTCCCAAAGGTGAATCCATTGTTACACCGCGCTCAAAATGTTTTCACACTGGAAAACCACTTGCGTGGTGGGAAAACATTCCGCTTGTCAGCTATCTTTTACTCCGCGGAAAATCGCGCCACAACGGCATGCGCATTCCCCTTCGCTATCCACTGGTTGAACTCATCAGCTTACTTTTGGCATTGCTTACCTGGCATCTCGCAGCAAGTCCGCTTCACTTTTTGCTCTACTTTTGTTTTTTTGTGGCGCCACTTATTGCAATTACTTTTATCGACCTTGAACATTTTATTATTCCCGATGTGTTTTCGCTACCGGGAATTGCTGCAGGCATCATCATCACCCAAATTCTGAGCGCGCCAGGAACACATTTCGCGCAACTTATTTCCTCTGGCTTGGGCATTCTCATTGGTGCTGGGTTTCTTTTTCTTATCGCGTTCCTCTACGAAAAAATAAAAAAACAAGAAGGCCTCGGCGGTGGAGACATAAAACTTGCGGCAATGTTTGGAGCATTTTTTGGATGGAAAGGAGTTTTGTTTATTCTTCTTTTCAGTTCCATCATCGGAAGTATTGTTGGAATTTTCATCATGATCGTTCAACGCAAAAACATGAAGCTCGCTTTACCCTTTGGGCCATTTCTTTCGGCAGCAGCGCTCTTCTATCTCTATTTTGGAAGAGAAATTCTCCACTGGTATTTAGGCTTTTACGTAAAATAAGCCTTCAACCTCCTTCTTTCCGGCCTTATGCGCCATAAAACCAAATCAAGCAAAAAATAAGCCTCTTTCAACTTTATTATCATGCATAATTATATATATTTAATATATAATTTAAATATAAAATACATGTTAAATATAAAAAATTAAGAAAACTCTTGACCCATCTTAAGGATATAAGTGTATAATGAGGGCATATACCTTGACTTTAACCTTAAAAGTAGAGAAGAGAAGCGACCATGAATCATCACGAAGCACAACCAGTAGCGCCTCAGAAGCAAAAAAAGGGCCGTATTCAAAATAACTTACGAAAATTTCGTGAGCAACTTTTGATGAGCAAAGCGGAACTTGCACGCAAAGCAGGAATTTCTCCTCTCACTGTTGATCGTGTGGAAAAAGGATATTCATGTCGCATGGATACAAAACGAAAAATGCTTTTAGCACTTGGCCTCAAAGTTTCTGAAAAAGATCAAATTTTTCCTGATGAATAGAATTTTATTTTTTCTTTTTTCTTCCACCTGCAGCCATTTCATTTGCAACATTCAAACGAGTCACACCGCCATTCCATTCATTTCCTAAAACTTTCCCAACAAAACCAAAAATTTGCTTCATCGCAAGCGACGCAGCGGCTCTTTTTATCTCTGCTTCTGGATCATCAGCAGTTGGAGTTAAAAAAGGATTGTGCCCAGCACCTTCTATTACGGTTGTACCAACTTGAAAACCTTGACGCTCCCGTTCATTTGCAGCATTCACCCATAACTGTTCATTTGCACCAGGGTAAGAACTGTCACCATCACCAACAAGATATAACGTTGGGCTTACTCTTCTATGAGCTGGTAATTGTGAAAAATCAGAAAACATTCCAAAGTGTTGGAAACCATGTTCGATAGCTTTTCGACGCGACCACATTAGGCCATCCATATTCAACCGCGTTAACCCTCTTCGCGATAAATCAGACATATCATTCATGTTGTAACGAATCCATTCTGATCGAAAACCAGAAAGTGGAATTTTTCCGGCAATCACATTACGATCACCATATCTCCAATCAAGCTCTTCCACCAAGTTTGCTCCATAACTTCTTCCCATGAGAAAAATCGGTTTCCTATATTCTTGTTTCAATGCACTCAAGTAGAGAAAAAGAGATTGCATGAAGGCATCCATACTAGATGAACTTTCACCCTGAGAACTCAAACCATGGTACGGCAAATCAAGCGAGAACACCGAAGCTTTCGCTTTTGCAAAGGCTTCAATCAAGACAGCACCCGAAGCACCGCACGACCAAGCTCCACCACAACCTGGAAGAAAGACAAGATGAAACGGCGACGCAGCTGGATCAACCAGCCCACTTCTCCAAATGGAATGTCCAAAACGTCCATCGTAATAACGCTCTAAACCATAAGCAGATAAACGCGAAGCGGTGTAATCCACTTGGTATTCAGGACGAAGCGCAATGTCTTGCGTTTCGCCAACCCTTATATCCGGAAGCAAAAACTGAATGACATCTCCACGTTCTTCACCATGAGGTTCACGAATGTTCGCACGAATGATGTCAGCTTCTTCAAGTGAAATGAAGCCTTGTGATTCAATGCGTGAGAGCACAGCACGAAGAGTTTGATGACGTTCAGCGTTTCCATCATCCACGAGCTCAACCTTAGCCACATGAACCTGTAAATGCGTATTATTTCGTTCAGGCGTATACACTGTCCAAGCTGGAAGAAGTGTCAGTGAAAGGAACAAGCGATCAAAAGAAACTTCTGCTGTACTTCCCTTTTGCGTGAGCCATGCAAGCGCTTCGGAAGGAAGACTTGCAAGCGGAGAACCTTCGCGAAGCAATGGCACACGATCAAAAGAAATTGGATCTGAATTTTCAGGTGGGAGCAAATACAAGCCAGCACCTTCAAAAAAAACCTGAGCCGAATTTTCTGCCGGAGCTTCTAAATCTGCTGGCAAAAAAGTAGTATGATAAAGAGAAGAAAATTCTTTTCCCACGAGGTGCAATGCAAACTGAATCATTTCAGTTTCTGCTAGAGAGAAGTTTGGAAGCTGAAGTTCAAGCGACTTATCTTTTGCTTTCAAAAGCCGATCGAGATCTTTTTTGTACATTTGCAATTCACTTGCAGAAACTTGCGTGAGATCATGAATATTGCTTACACCAAGCTGACGCAGTTTTGTAATCACTTGCGAATGCTGTATTTTTGCTTTTGCAATTGTGAGGTCCAAAGCTTTCATCAAAGCCTGAAGCTCTCGTCTGCGAGCTTCGAAAGTATCATCGTAACCTTCTTGCTTTTGATGCTGAAGCAAAACAGATTCGCTCTCAGCAAGTTGACGGTATAGATTTTCTATCAATCCACCCGCAAGAGCAGGAATTACAAGACTTGGAGCAGCTTCATCACTCAATCTTTCTTCAAGGTAAGCTTTTAAGTTTGCAGCATATTCTGTGAGCAATGCAGCGAATGTATATTTATTTACTCCACCTGGATGAGAAACTGAAAGCTGAAGTTCGTCTAAAAGAGAACGAACAATAATCGCATTAAGTGGAAGCTGCTCTAAATCATCCTCACTCACTTCTCTTAACGTGTATCCAAGCGAAGCAAGCTGTTTTTTTACCTCAAGCACTGCGCTATGATAATTGGGAAAACCAAAAAGTGATAAACAGTCAATTTCAGACAAAGACGAAAGATCAGAAAGAGTTCGAAAACCATGCACCAAAAAAGCATTCACTGCTTTTCTCATGTGTGCTGCATGCACTTGCTCACCTTCAAGTAAGCGTTCAACAGAATGTTCAATTTCAGAGGCAAACGCTTTATCCTGTGTTGCCAAGTGAGTTTTCATCTCAGAAAGAATTGCTTTCTTTTTTTCATCGGCAAGCTCTACAAAAGCTCTATGATCACGCTGAAAATATTTGGCTGCAATATCACAAGCCACTTGTTGAGCTGGATTTTTTTGTTTTCCTTTTGCAAGCAACTTTTTTCTTACAGCATCACTTTGTAAAGCTTCGGAAATATCGACGGAAAGCTGATGTGCAAGTTCATTGTTTTCAAATACATCTAACACTTCAGTTAAAACTCCTGTGAGTTGCACTGACGAAAAAGCGTCGGAATGTATTTCATCGTCATTAAGTTGTGCAGCAATATGTGTTTGGAGTTTATCTCTCAACTGCACGCGAAGCTCATGATCAATGGGTTCTTGGATTAAAAATGCTATCTGAGCTTCAGTATAAAGATGGGTAGAAGCACGGTCGTTCATTCCCGCTTTTTCTAACACCATGAAAGCCGGTGAACTTTGAGTTGCGCTTCCCACTTCACGCAAAGGAGCTGGCACGCGCAATCTGGTGTGAGTAAGTACTAAAAAGGCCAAAGAATGTGTGGGATGAAGATAGATGCTACTCGCTGCTGTGCCAGGAACACCACCGCGTATAGCTGGGAGAAGTAAGCTTGGCTTCATTTGCGACGGAGTTGGAGCAAGAGCTGTCGAAAAAACCTGAAAAAGAGGAAGACCTGTTGTCATCGGCAACCTCTCATGCAGCCTTGGGTAACAGGGAAAAACGGTAATGAATGAATGTACACAAAAAACTCCTAAACGCTAAAAACTTCTCTCTGAGTGAGATTGAAAAAAACAGACAAATTAAGGGGGGTTGGGGGGTATTTTAGGGGATTAGCCCCAAAAATAGAAAGAGAAATAGAAAGAACAAGCAAACGCATTGCTGAAAGAAGAGGAGGCTTGTTTTTTCATATTGTGTGACATCACGGCCAAGCTAGTAGCAACAAGGCTTTCTTGTCAAAGAAAAAAAACAAACTGAGCTTATTTTTTTAAAAAAGTTCTGAAATCGAACGCACAAAGGGTGCCTCTAAAATTCCCTTTTCCGTGATGATGGCAGTAATAAGACCATGTGGAGTCACATCAAATGCAGGATTATAAATGGACACGTGTTTTGGAGTGACGTGAAATGAGCCTATATGGCTCACTTCCTGTTCGGCACGTTCTTCGATAGGAATATCTTCACCCGTTTTTGCATTTCGATCAAACGTAGAAAGCGGTGCAGCTACGTAAAATGGAATCTTGTGATAGTGTGCAAGTACAGCAAGGCTGTAGGTGCCAATCTTGTTGGCCACATCTCCATTTTTGGCAATGCGATCGGCACCAACAATGATTTTGTCTACCTTTCCTGCCTTCATCAAACTTGCAGCCATGTTATCTGTAATCACCGTTACATGAACGCCATACTTCTGAAGCTCCCATGCGGTAAGGCTTGCGCCTTGAAGACGTGGACGCGTTTCATCTGCATAGACTGACAAACTTTTTCCATGTTGTTCGGCAGTATAAAGAACACCAAGCGCCGTTCCAAAACCACCGGTGGCTAAGCCGCCGGCATTGCAATGCGTGAGCACATTATCACCATCTGAAAAAAGTGCTGCGCCAAATTCGCCCATTTTTTTGCAATTTGAAATATCTTCTTCATGAGTGAGGACAGCTTCTTCTTTCAATTTTTGCTTAATACTTTCCAAAGGAAGTTTTGCATTTTCCACAACACACTTTTTCATGCGTTCCAAAGCCCAAGATAAATTTACTGCCGTTGGACGTGTGCTGGCAAGCCTATCACAAATAACAGCAATGCGATCAAAAAATTCGGCAAACGTTTTTACCCCGATGCCAAAACTTCCAAGTGCAACACCATAAGCCGCAGCTACACCAATTGCGGGAGCTCCACGCACCACCATAATTTCAATAGCTCGGGCAAGTGATTCGTAATCTTCATATTCGAGATACACTTCCTCGTGTGGAAGCTTTCGTTGATCGAGAAGAATAATTTTATTTTCTTTCCACTGAATGGTTTTGATGAGCATAATCACTTCCTTGTCATTCTGAGCAAAGCGAAGAATCTACTGTGTTTACGCGGAGATCCTTCACTTCGTTCAGGATGACAGTTAACGTACTGGTTTCTAGAGCTTCTTTTTTAAAAGTTCATTCACAAGATCTGGACTTGCTTGACCTTTTGTTTTTTTCATAACCTGACCCACAAAAAAACCGAAAAGTTTATCTTTTCCAGATTTATAATCTGCAAGTTGTTTTGGATTTTCGCTTAGAACTTCGTCGATACATTTTTCAAGCTCACCTGTATCACTCACCATGGCAAACCCTTGCTCTGCAATGATTTGCTTTGGGGATGAACCTGTTTTGTACATAAGCAAGAAAACTTCTTTTCCAATTTTTCCTGAAATTTCTTTTTCTTCTACTGCTTTTACAAGTGCGGCCAGTGACTCTGGTTTTATGTTGCAGTTGGAAATGAAAATACCTTCAAGATTTAATTCCCGAAGCAACTCAGTCATGATCCAATTTGAAATTTTTTTCGGGGCATTGTAAATGCTCACTACTTTTTCAAAATAATGCGCAAGGTGTTTATCGGCTGTAAGCACTTGGGCATCATATTCTGGAATGTCATACTCAGAAACAAAGCGCTTCGCTTTTTCCGTGGCAAGTTCTGGAAGTTCGGCTTTCACTTTTTCTATCCAAGCCACATTTACTTCAAGCGGCAATAAGTCGGGGTCGGGAAAGTAGCGGTAGTCATGAGCTTCCTCTTTGCTGCGCATAGAATGCGTTGAACCTTTTGCATCATCCCAAAGCCTTGTTTCTTGAACAATACTTCCACCTTCTTCAATAATTTTTTGATGTCGTAGCGCTTCGTAACGAATAGCTCTTTCCACCGCACGAAATGAATTTAAATTTTTCATTTCCGTTCTCATGCCAAACTTTTTTTCGCCAACTGGTCTGATGGAAACATTGGCATCGCATCGAAAATTGCCTTCTTGTAAATTTCCGTCGCACACATCGAGGTACACCAAAACGGCATGAAGTTTTTTAAGGTATAAACTTGCTTCTTCAGCACTGCGCATATCGGGGCCAGAAACAATTTCAATAAGCGGCGTGCCACAGCGATTGTAGTCAACATGGCTTTTATCGGCATGGCCTTCGTCATGAAGCAACTTGCCTGCATCTTCTTCCAAGTGAATACGTTGAAGGTGAATTGATTTTATTTCTTCGTTTTCAAGCGCGATTTCTAATTTTCCATTGGTACAAAGAGGTAAATCAAACTGAGAAATTTGATAGCCTTTCGTAAGATCGGGATAAAAATAATTTTTTCTGGAAAAAACACTCGTGTGATGAATTTCGCAGCTTAGCGCTAAACCAGCCTTGATGGCTTTTTCAATAGCCTGGCGGTTCACCACCGGCAAAGCACCTGGCTGCGCAGTACAGACAGGACAGATGTGAATATTTGCCTCATCGCCAAACGCAGTTGAACACGAGCAATACATTTTGGTGTTGGTATTAAGCTGCGCATGAACTTCAAGGCCAATTACAATTTCATACTTCATGTGATCACTTTCAAAAAAAATGTTAATCTGTCATTGCGAGTTTTTGTGAAACAAAAATGTGGCAATCTACTCGAACAATTGAAAAATCGAGATCACCACGTCGACTCACTCCTCGTGATGACAAAAAAATATTACTGAATGGCTACCTTCACAATGACAAAGACGGCTTTTTCAAATGCCATTCACTTGATTGTTCATAAGCATAAGCCACTTGAAATAATGTTTCTTCATCAAGCGCTTTTCCAATAATTTGCATTCCAACTGGAAGGCCATCACCCGTAAACCCGCATGGAACCGACATTCCCGGAAGACCAGCCAAACTTGTTGGAATAGTTAAAATGTCATTCAAATACATCTGTACTGGATCTTCGCTTTTTTCGTTAAATTTAAATGCAGCTGTTGGAGCAACCGGAGAAACAATCACATCAACTTCTTTAAATACCTTATCAAAATCTTGCTTAATCAACTGACGCACTTTTTGTGCACGCAAATAGTAGGCATCGTAGTATCCACTTGAAAGAACAAATGTTCCAAGTAAGATACGAAGCTTTACTTCGTCGCCAAAACCTTCGCTGCGGGAAAGCTTGTACATATCGTTTAAGTCTTGTGCGTTATGACGATAACCGTAACGTACGCCATCATAGCGCGCTAAGTTGGAAGATGCTTCGGCTGGAGCTAGAATATAATACGTTGGGACTGCATATTCAGTGTGTGGAAGTGAGATGTCCACAAGCTTTGCACCAAGATTTTCTAGTTGCTTCAAAGCCGCATGAACACAGGCCTTCACGTCTTTATCAATTCCATCAATAAAATATTCTTTAGGAATCCCCACTTTTATTCCCGCAATATCTTTGCCAAGCACTTTAGAATATTCTGGGACAGGCACGTTGAGTGAAGTGGCATCGTTTTCATCGTGGCCCGCAATAGCTTCCAGCACAAGGGCTGCATCGCGAACATCTTTCGTAAGTGGACCAACTTGATCAAGCGAAGACGCAAAGGCAATGACGCCATAACGAGAAACTCTGCCATAGGTTGGCTTTATTCCCACAACACCGCACATGCTTGCCGGCTGACGAATGGAACCTCCAGTATCCGTTCCAAGGCTTGCCACACAAAGGTCTGCGGAGGTTGCTGCTGCAGAACCACCGCTTGAACCTCCAGGAATATACTGTGGATTCCATGGATTTTTAACCGGTCCAAAAACAGAATGTTCGTTTGTGGACCCCATGGCAAACTCATCCATGTTCAGTTTTCCCAGCAATACTGTTCCGGCATCGTGTAGTTTTTTCACTGCTGTTCCGGTGTAAGCTGCAGTATAATTTTTCAACATTTTTGAAGCGCAGGTTGTGGGAATACCTTCGGTGAGAAAAATATCTTTCAACGCAAAAGGCAAACCAAGCAAAGGCTTATCATTTCCTGTCGCCCGCAAAGCATCTGTTTCTCTGGCTCTCTCAAGAGCAAGATCTTCGCACACATGCACAAAACAGTTGAGTGTTTCATCTTTTGCACGAATCGCATCGAGGTAAGCGCGAGTGACTTCTTCTGAAGTGATTTCTTTTTTTCGAAGCAGATCTCTTGTTTCTGCCAACGTGGACGATGTAAGATTACTCATGATCTAAAACCTTTGGAACTTGAAGATAAGGACCATCTTTTTCGGGGAAAAGTGTTTTAATGTTTTCGGCATGCGTGGAAGTTTTCACCACATCTTCTCGAAGTACTCCGGAAACAGAGACGGCATGCGACATAGGTTCCACCGCACTCACATCAAGCTCTTCGAGTTTTTTTACGAAAGCTAAAATGGATTCCACTTTTGAAATGAGTGGTTGTAACTCGGACTCGCTTAATTCAAGCCTTGCGAGCGTTGTCGTTTTTCGGATAATTTCCTTTATTTCTGACATGGGAGGCTGGCTAACATGACGGTGGCTTCATGTCTAGCAGAAGTCATTTCAAAAAAAATTTGACAAGGAATTTCTTTTCTTGTTAGGGCTCTCCGCAAGACATGGCACATTTAACGAACAACTCTCTCTCTTTCAGCAAAACTCTTGTGCTTTCTCTGTCTCTTCGCGCCCTGCTTAACCTAGGTCTGCTAGGGGTTCCTACCCCTAAATAACCCCCTCCCCTACAATTTGGAGTCTCTTTCGTTACACACCCGTAGAACCTTGCTTGAATTCTTTTATCTCAGGCTCAAGGAGCACACCATGACATGCAGTTTGGCACATACAATCAGCCTATTACTTCAAAAGACAAGCACCAAGAGAGCCTTTTGCCCTCAGCTTTTTATCTTGTCATCGCTTCTTAAAGCCCCATCCAATCTCGAAAAAAAGAAAACGCAACTTTTCCAAGCTTTAAGCGATAAGAAAACTATGGATAAAGCCACCATCCAAAATGGGTTTCGCAGAAGGGATAAGGCATGAATACAAATTTTCCACCCCTTCCAACTCCACTTCTTACAAGGGTTACCTTACCCAGCGGCATGACCTCTGTTCCTTTTGCTCGAAGTTCTATTGCCGCGCACATCGTTGATGGCGCACGTTGCACGGAAACATTCAGAGCTAGGCTTTCTGTTTTCGCTCAAGGAACAAATCTTGCTGGACCACTTCGTTTTTCAACTTCTGTTGCATCACCACAACACATAGCTGACGTTGCTACACCTACAGCGAAGAGAATACTGGAGAGCGGAATCCAAACAAAAGAACACCTTGCTTCTTTTACACAGGCTCAGTTTGGCCTTCTCATGGAAACACACTACACACAGCTAGCACAAAAAGCTGTGAGCCTCGCAATACGGGCACATGTTGTTAACAATGCACCTCGGCTTCTTGATACCAACGACCGGGACCGCGCACAGCTTATAAATAAACTTACCACACCAATAAGGTTAGGTTTGACTGAAGCATTTCGCTTAGAATTCAACCCAGGCAGTTCAGCTTTTCAAACAAAGCTGGACGCCCTTGCAAATGAGTTAGCCGTACACGGAGTGCATTCTCTTATTGAAGCACTAGAGTTTAGAAAAAATGAAAAAACAGCTTCTCTCTTCGATGAGCTCCGTACCCTTCAAAGCAATGGCTTTCAAAGACATGCACTTACTACACTGATAAAAAAACCTGGTGGCATAGAAGAGCGCGCAATGAAAAGGCTTGAGTTACATGGCGCAGAGACCTTTCGGCAGTTAAATCAAGCTTTACTCGCCTTCGACATATCAGCTCTTAATCAAGCCTCTTTTTCATCTGCGGACTTTGCTGATGCAAGCAATGATGACATCCAAAACTTAGGAGACACAAGCAAAGACGTTTTCCTTTCGGAAACACAAGTGAGAGCTTTGTTACTTGCACCCCAAGGCCTCCGAACCATAAGCAGCATGGGAACTCTTACTCCAGATGAACTATTTGCAATACCCGGGATAGACAGCTTCGCTGCAGTGCAAAAAATAACTCGCGTTTTAGCTCTTCACAATGTGCAGTTGAAAAAACCTGATGACAACTCCCTTCAACGCCTCCCTCTTGATTGGCTGGAGGCAGCTGCAACACTTTCAAAACCAGCTCAAAGGAAAAAAACTTTCCGCCAACAAGTAGAAGCATTCTGGAAAGCATATCATGCTTACATAAACGAAAGACCAACAACAACCATAGGCGAAGCTCCTCCAGCATTTACACCATTCAACCTTTCTCCTCATAAAGCTGAAACGCCTGCACAGATAAAGGCAGATGAGCTAAAAACTCTTGCAGCTTCGTTAGATGAACTGGATGCTGTGCTTGCCTATTTCTCTCGGCACTTTGATAAGGGTTCAGCTGAAAATCCTCAAGGATATGATCGCCCCTTGGAAGAACTTCAAAGAGAAAGAGCAATGCTTCAAAAGCACATTGTCGCAGCTTTAAATGCTGGGTTTAAAACTAAAGAAAGGCTGCTTCGCACTTTGGCGAGACTGGGCATTAGAGATCTAACGACGCTCACTTCTCTTTCTTTCAGCGAAATCGCCAATGCAAAAAATGATATAGCGGCTCTCTTAAGAGAACGCGGTATTGATGATACACAACTTCATCGCCTGAATTTTCTAAGTTCATCTGAATTGGGCCTGTTAACCCAAGCCTTGGCTTCTCTTGAGTTGTCACTCTCAAACCATTATCATACTCTTGTAAGACCGGAAGACTTGATTATTGCTGACGCTGCGGCCAGGCACGTCGTATATCACATGGCAGAAGGAGCAAGCTTAGTCATCGCGCCTCCTCCTGTGGAAGATAGAAGCGCATATATCGATTTGGTTCCAGTTACAAAAGACGGATCACCTTTGAAAAAACTTCCCACCGAAGTAGCCGCCTGGCTCACTGGAAGCACGGGAAACCCTGTCACTAGTTTCGAACGCTTGCATATAGCCTTAACCATGCTCCCCGATAACACAGAGCTTGCTGTGCGATTTGATGCGCAAACGCTAGAATTAACTCCGTCTGGAAACGAGAATGATCGAATAGAATTGCTAGAACTCTTGCAAAAAATATGTTCACAAAACTTTATCACACTCGCACAAAGTGAACGTATTCGAGATCTTTTTCAAGAGGGATATGAGTTTGGAGAAAATGGAGACAAGATTTTCTTTACTCTTCTTGATGTTATCCCAGACCGCACAACTCCAACGCCTATTCCACAAGCATACCAACGTGTGTATGCTGAAACAAAACTTGCCGAATATGGTATCGAGCGATTTGTACATCCGGGATTTAACACCGCACACTTTCAGTCAATGCTTGTTGATCCACGAACATCTCCATACCTCTTTCTTTTTCTTCCAGGTTGTAGTGGTGCCTGGTCTTCTGGCGGCTCTGGAGTTCCCATTTTACGCACATTGGCGCGCAAAGGTGTCTTTGGTGTTTCCATCGATCCTCCTCATCACGTTTTAGGAGATCGAGGTAGCGCTACCTCGAGCATGACAAGCTTCACTCACAGCCTTGCTACTTACATAGCTTATCTTAAGGCACAGTATCCCAATGACGATGGAAGCGAGAAACCTCTCATTGTTATGGGAAGAAGTTTTGGAGCGGTAGTGGTTGACGAGTTGGATTATCGATACCCAAGGTTGCTTGCCGGAAAAATTGGTCTTTCTGGCTTTAAACCTGATTGGATTCGATACAATGTGCGTGACCTCGCAAGGCTTTCAACCATTGCCGAAAATCGTTATGACCCAAGAGGGCTTATGTGGGCACTGCGCAAATCAGTTGCTGGACAACTTTTGCATTTCAATGATTACCACGATCTAAGTCGCCCCTACACTGGCAGGCCATCACCCACCACTTATATTGTGGGCGATAGTGACACCAGCTATCCTGAGGGCAGTGAACGTTTCTGGGAAAACCTAGCATAAAAGCGCAGTGCAGAAGGTCATCCTGTTGGAATCAGCATTTTTGAAGGAGTAGCGCATAACCCATGGCTAGATACAAGAACACCAGAAGGAAGAAAAGTTATTGCCATCGCTGAAAAAAGAATCATTGAATTTGCTCAGGCTGCAATTGATGGAACATGGCAAGGCGGAGTAGAACGATTTCCCCGTTAGCAGTAAGGTACAAAACTGCAGATAAAGAACACCAGACCTTGCTTAAAAACAAGGTCTGTTAGACTCGGACAAAAAATTTGCTTTAGAATGTGCCCTCACTTCTTCCTCTTTCTTGTCCCTTATCCGACAAATCAGTCAAAATCACGCCAACACCTTCTCAAAGGGGGTGAAAGTAAACCATTTTTGCTCTTGAAGCTTCTCTTCGGAATCTTGAAAAAACATTATAATTCAATTGGTTATCACCATTATTTTCCTTCCTCATTTTTGGCACTGGCATTGCAATACTTGTCAGAGAGATCAACAGGGGATGTGGGAAATGATGAAAAAAGCTTCAACAACCGAAACAATCGCAAGGCAACTTTTAAGTAAGCATGGGGGAGCTGCACAGCAGCAACACCCAAGCGTTTTGTCATGTGGTGGAATTTTTATTCCCAGAAAATGCCGCGAGCGAAAAGGAATTCTCTGCGAAATCCTCATCACTCCCAATCAAGACGAACCCGTGAAATTAGTCACTGGTGCAAAATCAAGAAGCATTTTGTCTCAAGTTTTAATCAAAGAATCACTGAATTAATTCTTCATGAGACCTGTAAAAGGGCCTCTCCTTTTTCCTTACTAAAAAACCGGCTCTTTGCCGGTTTTTTAATTCCGAAATATTTTCTGTCGCTTTTTCCGATGCGCCGTTATTCCAAAACGATGAGCCTCATCACGAATGCGCATTAAGTAGAGCAACTCTTTTGATCCTCTTTTGAAGGTTAAATGATTTTTTCGTCCAGGCACAAAAACACGATCATCCATTTTTCCTTTCGCTCTATTTCCGCGATCTTCTTCAGAACCTTTTGCGAGTGCACAAACCGGAAGTGAAGACAGACCAAGCTCTTCAAGCACACGCATTGCAATTGCAAGCTGCCCTTTTCCTCCATCTACAAGCAACAAATCTGGAGGTGGAAGATGAATATTTTTTTCACCGCGCTCTAACTGAAAACTGCCAAACCTTCGCATCAACACTTCATACATCATGGCATAATCATCCGGCGTACTCAGACTTTTAATCGTAAAAAGACGGTATGCTTCTTTTGCAGGTTTCCCGCGTCTGAAACACACAAGCGAACCATAAGCATCTTTTCCTTGAAGGTGTGATATGTCCACACATTCAATGGTCTCGGGAAGATCTGATAAATGCAGCTTTTGCTGCAATTGAAACAACACCTCTTCAAAAGATTTTTCCTCTTTCATTTTTTGAGGAAGTTGTTGCTGCGCGTTTTTTTCTGCAAGTTCAATAAAAGATTTTTTCAATCCTCGTTGCGGAACCAGCAGTTTTACATTTTGTTTTCGCTTCGCAATCAGAATATCTTGAATATTTTCTGCATCTTCTCCCAAAAGAGGAAGATAAATTTCTGGCGGCATTTCTGTATTTCCAAGATATCGTTGAAGCAAAAAAGTGTGAACCACTTCTTCTGCATTGCTGCTTGTTTCGCCAAGTTGGAAGATCGCAGTATCAAGCAAAATGCCCTTTCGAATCATCATCACACACAAGACAAAAAAACCTTCATCATTTGCAAATCCAATAGCATCAAAGCTTTCACCATGTTGCGCAACCACTTTTTGTTTTTCTTGAACATCATCTAAAAGTCGAAGTGCATCTCTGTATCTTGCCGCAAGTTCATAATCCATTTTTTCGGAAGCACGTTTCATTTTTTCTTCTAAAACATGAAGAAGTTTTTTTGATCGCCCTTTCAAAAACAAACTCGCTTCTTCCACTTGTTCTGCATAGTGTTGCAAACTTACATACTTCACACAGGGTGCGGTACAGCGGCCGATGTCATATTTTAAACAAGGTCGAACACGGTTTGCATATTCATTGTCTTTACACGTTCTGATTCGAAAAAATCTTGTGATTTGCTCCACCGCTTCACGTGCTGCTTGCGATGAAACATAGGGACCAAAATAAAACGAACCATCTTTCACCACTCTTCGCGTCACAAACACACCCGGCGCCTCATGCTGCACATTCATGCGAATGCTAATGTAAGTTTTGTCATCCTTGAGGTGAATGTTGTAACGCGGCCGATATTTTTTGATGAGCGTATTTTCAAGCAGCAAAGCTTCCTTCTCTGAATCAGTCATAATATAGTCTAGCGAGCAGGTGCGTTTTACCAAAAAGACAACACTTGCTCTTTCATCTTGGCCAAGAAAATACGACTTCACTCTTTTTTTAAGGTCTTTTGCTTTCCCTACATACAACACCGCGCCTTTTTTATCTTTAAACAGATAAACTCCCGGCGTATTTGGGAAGGCATCAATGGTTTCTTGCATCTTCTTCATCAGTTTTGAAATGACACGAAGCCAAAAACTTGTCGAGGAGAGTCTTCGGCGATATTCTGTTTGCGCTTCTTACCAAGAGCGCGTATACTGGTACTGTTTCGTTTTTGCACACGCCAAAAACTACAGAAAGGTCCTCCCAACACGTGCGAATCCAATTTTTAGGAGCAACTGGAACCGTCACTGGCTCAAAATTCCACCTCACTGATGGAACTCATTCTTGGCTCATCGACTGCGGACTTTTTCAAGGCCTTCGTGATTTGAAGCGAAGAAATTGGCAAGCTCTTCCCATTGATGAACGAGCGCTTGAGGCCGTCATTCTTACACATGCGCACATCGACCATTCTGGATATCTTCCAGTGCTCACCAAAAACGGCTTTACCGGAAGCATCTTAGCTTCGGAGCCCAGTGTTGAACTCTGCAAAATTTTATTGCCCGATGCTGGCTACCTTCAAGAAGAAGATGCAAAATTTGCATCTAAAAAAGGCTTTTCTCGACACAAGCAACCCATTCCTCTCTATACCTATGAAGATGCCATAAAGACATTGCAGCAACTTAAAGTAGTTCCCGATAAAGAGTGGCATCAGCTGTCAGACAATGTGCGCATGATGCTTCGCCCATCGGGCCATATTTTGGGATCACGTTTTATTAACATCTCAATTAAAGAAGGGTATCACCACTACAACGTTATGTTTGCGGGTGACATCGGTCGCTATGATTCGCTGCTCACTTCAGACCCGGGCGCCGTAAAATCGGTGAACTATCTCGTTTTGGAATCAACCTATGGCAACAAAGAACACATTGCCGAAAATGTGTTTGATCGCTTCGAAAAAATTATCAACGAAACAATATCTCGTGGCGGAAAGGTAATCATACCAGCATTTGCCGTCAATCGAACGCAAGAAGTTTTATATATTTTACAGGAACTTGAAAAAGCTGGAAGACTTCCTGACGTTCCCATCTACCTCAACAGCCCACTGGCCATTGATGCCACCGCTATTTACATGAACTACCTTGATGAACACGATTTTTTCAAAAATGGTTCAAACGGAAACCTCACCGAAGCCGCTTTTCATCCAAGCCGTTTAAAGCAAATTCATGAATCTGAAGATTCAAAAAAATTAAACTATCTCGAAGAACCAGCAATTATTCTTTCCTCTTCTGGCATGCTTACCGGCGGAAGAATCCTCCATCACCTTAAAGCTTATCTCCCGGATAAGCTCTCCACCATTGTGCTTACGGGTTTTCAAGCCATGGGTACAAAAGGCCGAATGTTGCTGGATGGAATAAAAAGCCTCAACATTCACGGTTCAAGCGTTCCGGTGAAAGCGCAACTTGAACACATCGAATCTCTTTCTGCACACGGCGACTACAAAGACATTATGCGATGGCTAAAAGGCTTTCGTCAGCCTCCAAAAACTACTTTTCTTGTGCATGGGGAACCTGAATCAGCGCAGGCTCTAAAAGAAAGAATCGAGCGGGAACTCAACTGGCACGTGGAAATTCCGAAGTATATGCAAAAAGTGGAACTCTAATTTATCTCTCACAGACTGGTGGGCAGAGTACTTATTTAATGAAGAAAAAATCATCTTAAACTACGCTGATACCGTTGTGAAGACAGTCACCGATGCAGATTCTAAAGTGATAGAGGTGCGATAATAGTCTTGATGCTTCCCTGAAGTTTTTCTGACTTCATCCGATATATGTCCAAGGCATGATGCGTATTCCGTCTAATGTGAATTCCTCGGTAACCGGTGCAAACACAATACCTTGAGCTGACCTTTGCTTACTTAAAAAACTTTTTAGACCTCGTAGTGAATAGGAAGAAATGTCACTGGTAATACTGAGCTGAATTCCCAAAGTTCTCTTTTTATCCTGCAGAACAAGATCAATTTCAGCACCTCCTCGTGAGCGATAGGCAAACAAGCCCGGACGAGCTGCTCCGCTGTATTCATGCTGAGCAAGAATTTCGCTGATCAGTAATGTCCTCAGGGTCTGATGACGTATAAATGCATCCTCTCGATTGCCTAAAAAATAATGCACCAAAGACGTGTCGAAAAAAACATAATCAGGCGCTGCCCTCCGGTTATTAAAAGAGGGCAATTGATAGAGAATAAAAAGCGCTTCAAGAGCAGCCAAATGTTTTTGAACCGTATTTCTCTTCACCCCGGCATCTTCAGCGATTGCGCTTGCATTGAGGGTGGGATGACGCACAAGTGCACCAAGTATAGCCATGGCCACATCACCGTCCAACCGCGCTCCCTTGAGTTGCTGCAAATCACGATAACAGAGCGCCTCCAACCAACTTTGAACAGCAAGCTGCATCTCTGTTTCATTATGCAAAGAGCAAAAAATTGGAATTCCGCCCCGTTTCAACCAGACATCAATATCTCTGGCAGTTGTATGTGGCTTATATTTATTCCATCCTTTAACCCATGGAGTTCGAAGTGGTTTCTGCGCCAATTCACTCAGCGTCATGGGATAGAGACGGCACACTCCCATTCTACCTGCCAGCGATTCGCGCACTCCCGATTTATCGGAGAATTCTACAGAACCAGATAACGTAAATTGACCGACTCGTCTTCGTTCATCAATAATGGATTTGATCGAATCAAAAAGCTGAGGCACCTTTTGCGCTTCATCAATGATAAGCTTTTTATCGAGATCTTCTGATGCAGATAATAAAAAATTTTCAGGTTCCCGTTTAGCACGCTTAACCATTTCCGATTTATCCAGAGTGACGTACTGGGCCTTACTCAGCTTTTTCCATTCCTGCATTAAAAAGGTAGTTTTTCCCACCTGACGTGGCCCCACAATGCCCAGCACCGGAAAAATCTTCGCCCGCTTGGAGATAATGTGAAGGATATGACGCTTTCGATGGTGCATAGTAACTGATATATTGCATAATTTATTACAATATTACAAGCACTTTTTCACTTCCAAATACATGCACTTTCCTTAAATCACTGTTATCAAAGATTTTTGGAAAAAAACTTAGGATAAAACATAAACGTGATCCGTCATATAATCTTTCGCTTTCTTCACCGCAACTGCTGGGTCGTCACCTTTTGCGAGTGAAGCGGCTAATGCGGAGGAAAATCTACAGCCGCTTCCTCTTCTGCCTTCTGAAGAAAAGCGTTTTCCCGAAAATAAAATAGCACTTTTCCCACCGTATAAAACATCGATGGGGTCACCTTCCAAATGCCCACCTTTTATCAACACATAAAAGGGCAAGGTTTTGTCAGACTTAAATCGAACGAGTTCTGTATAAATAATTTTCGCCGCCGTTTGCATGGTTTCTGTAGTGTTTACTTGCATACCGGCAAGCATGGATGCTTCTTGCAGATTTGGCGTAATCAGCGTTGCCATGGACAAAAGCTGTTGACGATAAAAATCGACCGCTTTCTTTTCCATAAGCGCAATACCAGATGAAGAATGAAGAATAGGATCAATCACCACATGCTCTGGTTTAAGGGTTCTGAGAAACCAAACTAAAACACGAGTATTGGCTTGAGTAACAAGAAGTCCAATTTTTACTGCATTTGGTTTTTGATTTCTGCATGCCGAGGAAAGCTGCTGGGAAAGCACATCAGCGGGTGTTGGATGTAAAGTTAACGCGCCATTTTCATCGTGCCCTGTAATCACGGTAACTGCGGAAAGTGCCTCTACACCACAATTTGCCAGCGCTGCCAAATCTGCATGAACGCCCACATGTGTTGATGGATCACTTCCGCCAATAGTTAAGACAAACTTTTTCACATCTTCCATATTAGAGCCCCAAACTTTTCATTTTCGAGCGAAGAGTATTTCGATTGATTCCCAAAATACGCGCTGCCTTCATTTGATTTCCACCCGCTTGATGAAGTGCCAAGCGAATGAGCGGACGTTCCACTTGTTGCAACACAGATTTATGAATACCGGTAATATCATAGTGGCCAAGTCGAACAAAAAAATGAGCGATCTTATCATGCACCACTTCTTCCAACGCCAAATCATCGAAATGCGTTTTGTTAAGAGCAGCATGATCATGTTTATATTTTGGCGGAAAGTGAACTACATCAACAACTGCAGCGTGAGCCATAAGAGCAGCTTGAAAAACAACTTGCTTCATTTCAGCGAGCTCGTCGCTCCATCTTCTGCGGCGAATCCATTCTTTTGCCTCAGCTGAAAATATTTTCGGCTCAAGCGAAAGTAACTCACAACATTCGGTAAGAAGCATTTCAGCTTGCTCCAAGGCCTTCAGGCCGCGCTGCCAGGGGAAAAGACTCATCCCGCATGTATGGATTGTGCCTCATTTTTGTGCAAGTCCTTTTTCCAAACCAAACAAATTGGAGCAAAAAAACACTGGCACTTCAATTGACCTCAAGAAAAAGAAGTGCTAGCAGCCTTCTCCCATGAAACGACTCTCACTTTTTTTTCTTTTTTTCTTTTTTCTTTTTCCGCACATTTTTTCTCTTCACGCCGAAGAAATGGAAAACGCCTCTCAGCTCAATGATGTCTATGTTATCCATTTCCTCATCGACGGCATCAACAAACAAGTCTTCGACGAAGAACTGAGCAGCGGAAAACTCCCTCACCTCAAAGCAGAATTGGAGGCGAGAGGAAACCAAGTAAAAACCGCCATTGCCAGCTTTCCAACTGTCTCCACCACAAATTATCAAAGCGTTGTGAGCGGTCTCCATCCGGGACACAGCGGCATACCGCACCTTGGCCGTTTCGATCGAACTTCACAAAAAGAAATGAGCTATCTTAGCCCTGGCAAAGCCCTTAGCGTAAACGATGATTTCATCAATCTTTTGGCCTTGCAAAAAGATGGCCTTGAAAGCCTCACAGCGCCTCAAACTCTCTTCGAACAACTTGAAGCACGGGGATATAAAACGGCAGCACTCTATTCCAGCTTTCGCAAAGGTGCTAGCATTGCAAAACCCAAACGCCTTCCTCTTCGGGCCTTGTGGGCTTCGTTTATCACTGACGATTATGCCAAAGTAGACAAACTCTCCTATCGCCAGCTGAAAAAACTTTTCACCGTTAAGAACAAAAATAAATTCCCGCGATACAGCTTGGTTGCTCTTCCAGCGGTTGATCTCGCCGGTCATAAAAATGGAGTTGATTCGCAGGAAGTAAGAAAAATTCTCCATCAATTTGATCAGTTTGTTGGTGAGTTTATCAATCTTCTTCATCAGCAAGATATTTACAACAAAACATATCTGGTTGTCACAGCGGATCATGGCGGACACAATACTACTGCGCATTTGGCGTTGAAGCAGAAAATGTGGAATGCACTGGCGATAAAACCAAACAATCCGAAAGAAGGCAATTTTAACCTCTACGTTTCTGAGCGCGGAGTGAGTTCAAGCCAAATTTACCTTAAGTCATATATCGATCTCCAAACGAACTATTGGAAACCGTTACAAGGCAATTTTCCTTTAGATAAATTTGAATTTAAAAATGCTGACGAAAAAAACTTGCTCCATTATTTTCTCACTCTTCCAGGAATAGAATTTGTCCTTGTCCGAAATGGAAGCGCACAAGCTCAAATTCTTTCGCGAAGAGGCGAACTTGCCGACATTCACTGTTCAAGCGTGCACCACCAACTGTGGTGTAGCTACACTTCCATCACCGATACAGATCCGCTGGGTTACCTCACCCACGAATCCACAAAACATCTCAGCGATGGAAAAGCTCATTCGGCCAAAGAGTGGATGGCTAGCTTTTCAAGTGACTATCCTGATCTTCCCATTCAAGTGGGAAGCATTTTTGACAACTCACGCTCGGGCGACATTTTTCTCATTGCAGATAGAGAACACACCTTCAAAAAGGAAAAACTTGCAACCCACGGCTCCATCATTGCCGACGACATGCTGATCCCCTTTGTCTTTTCGGGGCCAAACATTCCCCAGCAAAACATTGAAACCGCAAGGCTTGTAGACAGCTACCCTTTGATCAGCTCATGGTTTGGGCTCTCATCATCAAATGCAAAACACGACGGAGTCAATCCGTTTGCTCCAAATATAAAAGAAGAAAAATACCTTCAAATACTTGCCGAACTTGATATTCTTTTTTCTCAGCATCCACCTCTTCTCAAAATGATTGGCGTTGAAGATTTTGCAAAGAGCATGTTTTTTCCTCTTATCAGAAAAACAAATCTTGAAGAGCTGAAAAAAGCGGTTCAAAATGAACTGAAAGAAGAAACAAAATCACTCAATAATCTTACCGCTGCACAGAAAGCATTGGAAACGGAACCAAAGAAATTAGTAAAAATGGGAATTATTTCCAAAAAACAACTCAAAGACTACAAACTCATTTTCTCTCATCAGATAAGCACACTTCGAGAAAATACAAATCGACTCAACGACATACTTCTTCTCTTGACCAAATGTAGAAGCAACAGCCAACCAGTGTGCGAAACCTTTTAAATGAGAATAAATTTACTTTTCACTTCAAATTCTTGGCTTGTAGCTTCTCTTGAGGCTCTTACTTTTCTTCTTTTTGCCTTTCACTTCTGGCATATAAAAGATGAAAAATTTTCTTTTGCACATTTCATTCTGTTTTTTCTTCTTTGCCTTTTTCTTTTTCAACGTTTTTGCTTCTCAAAAAAATGGTACCCGCAACAAACCCAAAAACTGGGAATAGAAAATCATTTTGATCACTCTTTTTTAATTTGCCTCTATTCACTTTTTCTTGCTTTAGGATCTTCGCTGATTTTCCACCCCTTACTTCCTTTAAGTTTTTCAAGCATCATTCTGATTCTCTTTTCCGCCATCAATGTCATTATGATTGTCTTTTTTCTACGGGATAAAGACAACACCCCTGCAAATCATTACAGCAAGGCAAAGCCTTTTTCATGACACAACTTTTTATGCGTCATAAAAAAATATTTCTATAACAAGTTGTTTTACATGCATTTTTTTTAAAATATTTTTAAATTCCTAGACAAGTTATGACGCAGTCTATATACACGCCCGCATGGAAAACTTCCTCTCACACTTCGGATGGAAAGAAATACTTCTTATTCTTCTGGCCATCGCTGCCATGATTGGCATTAATGAAGGCCCAAAACTAAAACGTTGGTTTACCAGAAAAAAATGACCAAAAAAAAACAAAGCCAAACAAAAATCGAAGAGCACGTTTTAAATCTTGGAAGAGATTTATTACATCTTAGCAACTTCATGTTTTCATTTTGCAAGGACTACGCAGAAAAAAATAAACACGAAATGAAAAATGAAAAAATAATTCATTTTTTCGATCGAGCTCTCAGCGTTACCCAAGACTTGTGCCAAGGTTTAGAGAACTCAAAAGGAAAAACAAAACCAAGCAAAAAAAATCAACATGACAAAAAAACAAAAAAAAATCATTAAACGCTATCGCAATAGAAAGCTCTACGACACTCAAGATTCCTGTTATGTCACGTTAGAAGACATAGCCGAAATGATTAAAATGGGAGATGAAGTTCACGTCGTTGAAAACGCAAACGGAGAAGACATTACAGCTGTAACTTTGGCTCAAATTATTTTTGAAGAGCAAAAAAAGAAGCGAAACGAACTTCCGCTGGATACCTTCATTGATATCATCAGAACTGGTGGCGGCATGTTCAAAGAAATTATGAGCAAAACCTTAGAAACAGGAGTTCGAGAATTTAGCCATGTAAAAGAAATTATGGATGAAAAGCGAAAAAACACAGAAGCAAAACGGCCTTCTCCTCTTATAGATGAAATGAATGAACTCAAAAGAAAAATAGCTGCTCTCGAAAAAAAATTAAAATGAGAATAAAATGCGCCTTCATTTTCTTTTTTCTTTTTCTTTTTCCACTCGTCTCCTTTGCCTACATCCTTCCTGAAATACATCTTTCCCAAACTGATCTTCAGCTCTCTGCAGATCACCATTACTCTGATTTGCTGAAACAAAAGAGCTCGCTTTCAAACTCACTTTCTTTTTCAAAATATGAGGAATATAAAAAAAATCCAAAGCTCCGCCTCAACAAGCAGGAACGCATTGCTGCTGCTGGTTTTGCTAAACTACTTCCAAACTTAGAATTTTGGACATACGTTTTTAGACTGAAACAAGACATCCTCAACCTGCACGAAATAAAAACAAACAACATAAAAAATGAGGCTGACCTCTTGGCACGCGAAACCATTTTAAGTCTCTACAAATCTTCACGCGAATTTAAGATTAAAAGTTGGCCGCTTCTTCACAACACCTTTATCAAGCTTTCAAAAAATGCACGTGGCTACTGCTATCATTATGTTGAAAATTTGAAGCGCGACTTAGGAAGCCAGAATTGGAATTTTTTCACCCTCGCTTGGGTTGAAGCTTATTCTGGAAAATATCGAGAACACAACACGCTCGCCATTGCCAAAAAAGGCGAGACAATAGAAAATTCAATTATTGTTGATGGCTGGAGAAACGGAAGCAAACCTTTTTGGATACGACGAGAAGACGATCATTATCCTTGGAAACTTTATCAAGTGATTAACAACTCTGCTCACAAAGCGCCTTCAAGCTTATCTGCTGCTCCTCAGAAAGCCCCAAAAACCGAAGCGCCATAAACCGGTCTTCGGGCTTTGCCCTCATCACCTCAGCTGTAACCCTGAAACTTTTCACCTGATTGGGAAGAGAGCAAGAAATCATCACAAGAGAACCTGGCGCTGCCGGGATATCCGCTTCTAGACTCATTCCTCCAAAACTTAAGTCTTTGGAGTAAACATAAAAAAATGGCTCGCCGTGTTCACTTTCAAAAATTATTTTCTCACGAAAAGCATGTCTTTCGTAAAGCCTGCGCTCGTGATGAAGTTCAGTTATTTGCATGCGCATCTCTCCTTTCTGATGGAAGGAAAGCCGAAACACGTTTCGCAAAATCAGCTGGATAAAAGGGGCGGAAGATAAACTCGAGGTGGGGAATATCTCTCAAAGCAGCATATTGCTCTTGCTGACCTTCTTCCAAAAACAAAAATTTCGGAAGCGCTCTAGACCTGGCGTCGTCGCAAAAAACCTTAAACACAGTCTCAAAGTAATTGGGCAAAACATTGGCATTGAGAAACACCACATGAGATTGAAGCAGCAGAGACTTTAAGGCCTCAAGGTTTTGAAAGGAAGAGAGATGTTCATACTGAAAATCAGGTCGCTTCAAAAGCAAGTTGAGGATGTTCACCGAAAGTAAAGAACGATCACAAACAAGAATTTTTGTTTTTTCCAACATGCGCGCATGCTATGCAAAGGAATTCCATCTGACAAGAAATCTTTCTTCTTTTCTCCCTTTTCTCTCTTGACTTTTTAGGGTGCTTTCCTTACTTTCCGCGCAACTGCTTAGGGCAGATATCTTATTAATTCTTCGGAGGAATACATGAAAAAACAGTCGCTTCTCGTCGTTGCCGTTACCTGTCTCGCTCTCGTGTCTGCATGTTCACAACAACAGAAAAAACCAAAAACAGCATTGAAAACTATCCATTTCGATTATGACAAATCCAACATCAAATCTGATGCTGCTGCAATCCTTAAAGACAATGCTACTTGGATGCAAAACAACAGCAAAAAAAGCGTAACCATCGAAGGCCATTGCGATGAGCGCGGATCATTTGAGTACAACATTGCTCTTGGCGATCGCCGTGCAAGATCTGCAGAATCTTACCTTCAAAACTTGGGGGTTTCTTCAAGCCGTCTTAACACTGTAAGTTACGGTGAAGAAAAACCAGTTGCAACTTGCCATGATGAAAGCTGCTGGTGGCAAAATCGCCGTGACGATTTCGTAGCAAAATAAACACATGCCATTTTCTTTCTCATACGCCCTTAGCTAAAGCGAAAGGGCGTATTTTTTTGGAGGAGACATTTTATGAAAAATTTTTTTTCACTTTCCCTTTTAGCTCTTCTTCTTTTTTCTTCATTTTCTGCTCACTCAAAAAGTGACACTGCAAAAATTGACGAACTCGAAAAACGTTTGCACGACATTGAACTGACCTACTTGCAAAACAATGCTGGGCTTGCATCTGCCATTGCAAAGGTGAATGCATCAGATGTAGAACTTCAAAAAATTAATGGTGAAATTGATGCCAATCGACATCTTTTGCAAACACAACAGCTAACACTTCAAAAACTTTTTCTGGATATTACTCACCGCATGCAAATTTTGGAAGAGCGCATGCATGTTGTTTCGAAACAAGTGACAAAAGCCATCTCAAGCATCTCTCCAAAAACTGCTCAAGAAGGAAAACTCTATCAGCAAGCTCTTTCAAAAGTTGAAGAAGGAAGTTATCTTGAAGCCGTTGCAGAGTTTCAGCGTTTTCTTACCAAATTTCCCAAAAGTTCTTTTGCTTCTGGTGCGCGCTATTGGATAGCGGAATCATATTTTTCTCTTCGTGATTGGCAAAAAGCGATTAAAGAATTTCAGTCGTTTCTTACCAAACATCCAAAAAACGAAAAGGGAAATGAAGCTCTGTTAAAACAAGGCATATCCTTTAAAGAACTTTCACTCAATGAAGATGCAAAAATTTTCTTCAACAAACTTATTCAGTCAGCACCAAATTCTGCTGAAGCTTTAAGAGCAAAAGAAATCATTACCGAAATGGATCAAGTAAGAAATGCACCTGCACCTTCTGCACCAGAAGCAAGCAGCTACCCCTCGCAAACCCTTGAACAACAAAGGCAAGCAGACGAAGCTCCTCAAACTCCCGAGGAGAATAAACATTAGCCATGAATATTCTTGCCATTGAATCATCCTGTGACGAAACAGGTGCGGCTGTTATTTGCGATGGAAAAATTCTTTCCAACGTTGTGGCCACACAAGAAGAAGTTCACGCTCGCTTTGGCGGCGTTGTGCCAGAGCTTGCTTCGCGCAGACATTTAGAAGTCATCATCCCCATGATTCAAACCGCAATGGAAAAAGCCAATGTTACTTGGGAAAACCTTGAGGGCATTGCAGCCACCTATGCTCCAGGCCTCATTGGCTCTCTCTTGGTTGGACTTACAAGCGCAAAAACCATTGCTCTTGCAAAGCACCTTCCGTTTATTGCGGTCAATCATCTTGAAGCACACCTTAACGCGCATCTTATTGATACGCCTGATTTTCCCGCTCCAAGTATTGGACTTGTTATTTCTGGCGGACACACAAGCCTCTATTTGGTGAGAGCATTTGGCGACTACTCGCTTCTTGGCGCCACACGTGACGATGCGGCAGGTGAAGCTTTCGACAAAGTAGCAAAGCTACTTGAACTAGGTTATCCCGGCGGACCTTTGGTGGACAAACTGGCACAAAAGGGAAATCCTCATGCCTACACGTTTACCCTTCCACGTTTTGGAAGCGGAAACCAACTCGACTTCAGTTTTTCTGGATTAAAAACTGCGGTACTGCTCAAAGTGAAAGAAGCAAAAAACACCAACACTTTTGATGAGAAATTCAAGCAAGATCTCGCCGCAAGCTTTCAAGCAACCGTGATAAAAATTGTGGTAAAGCAAGTGTTTGAAGCTGCTAAAATACACAACGCTAAAGGCGTTGTCATCTCTGGCGGAGTAGCTGCCAACTCACTTTTGCGCAGCACACTTCAAACTGAAGCTGACAAAAGAAACTTGAAACTTGCCATTCCAAAATTTGAATACTGCACCGATAACGCTGCTATGATTGCTTATGTTGGTGAACAATATTTGAAAATGGGAAAGCAAAGTAGCCTCGACACCAACGCCATTGCAAACATGGAAATTGGAACTCACTCATAAATATGAATACAACTTTTCCTTCCATTGAATCTCTTCTTAAAAAATATTCCGTTCGAGCAAAGAAAAAATTTGGTCAAAATTTTTTAACTCCACGTCCAACACTCGAAAAAATTATTGCACAACTTGAACTCACTACCAACGACATCGTCGTAGAAATAGGACCAGGCTTGAGTTTAATGACAGCTCTCACAGCGGAAAAATGTAAACACGTCTACGCTGTAGAATTCGATGACGATATGGTGGCCATTGCAAAAGAAGAATTTGGACATCTCAAAAACATCACCTGGATTCATGCCGATATTTTAAAAGTACATTTAGATCAATTTCTCCAAACGCATAAAGAAATAAAATCGCTCAAAGTCATTGGAAATATCCCTTACGAAATTACTTCTCCCATTTTGTTTTATTTGCTTGAATCGCGGAACATCATTGGCAAAGCGGTGTTGCTGATGCAAAAAGAAGTTGCACTGCGTTTAATAGCCAAACCAAGCACAAAAGAATACGGCATCTTGAGTATTTTACTTAACGTGCAAAGCGTTTGTAAAAAATGCTTTGATGTTTCAAGACAAAGTTTTATTCCTGCCCCAAAAGTTGATTCAAGTGTTATCAGCATCGATTTCACTTCAAGCCCTTTTATGCTGCAGAATGAAAAATGGTTTAAGCAAATTGTGAAAGCTGCATTTGGAAAACGCCGGAAAACTTTGCGCAATGCACTTTTGCAAGGAGGATTATCTCTTGCTGCAGAAAATCTAGAAAAAGCTGCAGATACTTGCAACATCCCCCTCACTTCTCGCGCTGAAGATTTAGACATTTCAGACTTTGTTTGCTTGGCGCAGCAACTCATTGAAAAATAGGAACGCACTATCTTTGTCATCCTTCCGCCTTAGGCGGAGGGATCTAGCAATTTTGAAATTGAGCTTGAGTTGTGGATCCCCTGGTCAAGCCAGAGGATGACAGTGATCTCCCAATTTTGCTTTTTGTCATCCTCGCGAAGGCGGGGATGTGGATTCACATTCGAAGTGCAACACTTGGTTCAAGAAGACCTCAGCAGGAGTTCGATAACCAAGACACTTCCGGGGAGTGTGGTTATAAGCTTGGACTTTTAAATGCAACTGAGAAGA
>Ga0210019_1000855_pt1 | contig 35503 bp, 36 predicted proteins | sample CryGeyCG2114_020_2_FD_183969 | JGI IMG/M metagenome (GOLD analysis project Ga0210019, IMG submission 183969) | Groundwater microbial communities from aquifer - Crystal Geyser CG11_big_fil_rev_8/21/14_0.20 (SPAdes) (version 2) | ecosystem: Environmental > Aquatic > Deep subsurface > Groundwater ...
GTGGTTTGCAACCTGCTCTTGCCAGCCGATTGCGAGAGGCCTGCTCTCATCTTTCGCACAGCACCATACTTGAAAGGTCAAACCTCCTTTCCGTGTATGTTCGTGGCACACAATCTTCCGGAAACCTGTCAATATTGCGTCTTACTTGACGAGTTAGCTGGCTAGTATCAACTTCATATAGTTTAGCAATATCCCTATCCAGCATCACCCTCTTACCACGTATTAACAGAATCTTTGCGGCAATTACCTCAACTGAAATAACATTAGACATCTTACCCTCCTTATACTTATAACAGACGTATAGGAGAACAAAATCTAACATAAAATTTTATCACTTATCAAAGTTACGGTTCTGCTATCCATATTTATACATAAGCTGCCCGCTAATAAAAAAGACTGAACAGCCAAGTCCAGTCTTTGTAAAAACAAATAGTACAAAATTATTAAGCGTAATATCCTATAAAACAGTTACTATTTTAAAATAAGGTGCATATTCTACTTTATTATTATCTTCCCTGAATAAATACTCGATAAAATGAAATTGTACCGAACACAATCGATAATACACCAGAGGTAACGAGACAAAAGTCCATCCACCGCGAAGCACGCTCACGTCCAAACATATCCCCTTCTATTATTTTCCCCTTAAATACTTTATAATATATTATGAAACTAATGCTTCCAAAAATTGAGAATGGAAGGATAAATAACCCCAAAAGAAAATTAACTTTTTTACTAAAATACAACACTCCTTCAGAAAACTTAATCCTCCCCATGAAATTAGCAATAACTCTTAGAGAGGAATTAGGATGTTCTATGAGGTGGTCATAAAGAACCAACGATAAAACTATTGATAAAAAACAGGAGATTATTAGCATCCTTTCCCCAATACTTCCAGCAACCGTTTTTAAAATATCGTGCCGTTACTTAAACTGCTCCTTTACTCATGGGACGACGAGATAATAAATTTAACCGTTTACTTTCTTCAACTTAGCAAGAAAACGCCATGAAAGATAACCTGTTAGGAATATAATAGTCGCCATAGGTAAACCAGAATTCCAAGGATTAAGAATAATATTAAAATATTGAAAAATATAAAAAATCGTTAAAAAGGTTACAAGGGATGCAATGGCAATTACTAATACAATTTTAAAACAACTACTAAGAGTTAAATTTAGCTCTTCTCCACAGCTTATACAAATAAAAATAAACTCGTTTGGTAATGCAAAAAGATTTCTCCAAAATAAAAATGGTTCCTTAAAATAGTTTATTATTTGGTAAAAATAAGGGATTTCTTTGTTGCACGATGGACATTTAGCCATACTTTCCTCCTATCTCTTCGTCCTTATTCACTTTTCCCAGAACCATAGAAGCAAACTACTTAATAATATTTTATCACAAATCCCCGAATTTTAAACATTCATATGTTTTCGTTTTAAAAACTAAGGGACAGCCCCTCGCTTCGCTCGGGATCCGTCCCCTTATTAGCGGCTGGCTTGGCTGTGTTTTCGAGGGACGTGTCGGCAAGGAGCGGGCACGGCTCACCCGCTATTAATACTAGCGAGAGCGACGCCAGCCGACCTCCGGAGCAAAACGGAGGACGCAGTTTTGCCACGCAGGGGCAAAACCAGCGTTCCCGAGAAAATACAGACAAGACAGACGCTAAAATATTATTATATTGCGGTTGGCGGAATTTCGCTTATAATAGAAATAATGATTTACGATCGTTTCCAGCAAGAGGCAATTGACCATATCAATAGCGGCCACTCGGTAATTGTTTCGGCCCCCACCGGCGCCGGAAAAACTGCGATTGCCGAACACATCATTAACGAAGCTATCCGCACCAATCTAGGAGTCATCTACACTGCTCCGATCAAGGCTCTATCCAACCAGAAATTCCGTGACTTTCAAGGACAATTTAATGATAATATCGGAATTCTTACTGGCGACGTTTCCATTAATCCGCATGCTCCGATTTTAATCATGACTACCGAGATCTTCCGTAACAAATTATTAGATGAGCCGCAGAGCCTGGATAAGTATTCATGGATCATCTTTGATGAGATCCATTACATTGATAACCCCGAGCGCGGGACGGTATGGGAAGAATCACTGATCTTTTTGCCCAAGCATATGCATCTCTTAGGGCTATCAGCAACTATTCCTAATATCGAACAATTTGCTAAATGGATCGAATCTATTCATGACAAAACCGTAAAGGTAGTCATCGAAGATAACCGCCCGGTTCCTCTGCATTTTCTTTTTCAATGCCAAAATGAGATCGTCAATAAGATAGAGCACCTTCGGCGCATACGCTCAAGTAAACCCAACCGCCTAAGTACGCTGATCGATTATCTACGTAATAATGACGGGCTACCGGCAATTTATTTTGTCTTTTCCCGCAAGCGCGCCGAAGAGCTTGCTCACGACCTTTATGGATTCAAATTTCTGGATGCCAAAGAATCCCGCGCCATCACTCAATTATATGAAGATCTTCTGGAAAGATTTAATTTAAAAAATGAACAATCTGCCCAAATTCTCTATCCTCTGGTGCAGCGCGGTATTGCTTATCATCACGCCGGGATGCTTCCGACATTAAAAGAGGTAATTGAGCGGCTTTTTACCAGCCGCCTGCTAAAAGTCATTTTTACCACCGAAACATTTGCCTTAGGCATAAACATGCCCAGCCGCTCGGTAATGTTCGACGGATTGCGTAAATTTTACGGCACTTATGTACGCAATTTAAAAACTCGCGATTTTTATCAGATGGCCGGACGCGCCGGAAGGCGGGGTATAGATAAAGAAGGATTTGTTTACACACGGGTTAACTCCCAAAGAATGACCTTTGATGAAGTTCGCCGGATTATTTACGGCAAACCCGAAGAGGTGAAAAGCCAGTTTAATACATCTTATGCCACCCTCCTTAATCTCTATGAAAAATACCAGGAGGATCTATTTAAAATCTATCCCCTCTCTCTGCATTATTATCAGTCGCGTAAAAATGAACAGAAACAAGCATTAAATCTTTTAGATGCGAAACTAAGGCTGCTTAAAGATTCAGGCTATATTCACGACAATAAACTTACGGAAAAAGGAAAATTCGCTAAAACAATTTACGGTTATGAATTAGTTTTGGCAGAACTATACGAACAGAATATCCTTGAGCAGCTGGATGAATTCGGATTAGGGGTAATCGCTGCGGCAATTGTCTTTGATCCGCGCAAAAACCAGTGCATGCCGTTATCCGTATCAAAATCAAGCCGCGCGATCAAAAGAACCTGCGAAGAAATTTATGATGCGGTCAAAGTTAAAGAACGCCGCTATAAAATTTACCCTTTTAGCAAGCTTCCTTATTTTCATTTATGCTCTGCTATGGAAGCCTGGCTGCGCGGAACAAACTTTGATAAAACTTTAGAGATGACTGATTGCGACGAAGGTGAAGTGGTAAGATATTTCCGGATGAGCGTGCAGGTTTTAAGGGAAATCTCCCAGGCCCCGGTTGCCTCTTATTTGTTGAAAGACAAGATCAAAGAAACCATCCGCGTAATTAACCGCGATATTGTCGACGCTGAGAAACAGCTGCGCGAAAGCTAATCCTTCTTTGTTTTGAGATAGTCTTCGAGAATCTTCTTGTGGTCAAAAGCAAAATCGATATTCTTAATTTCGCTTAATTTAACGACTTTTAAGCCGGCGGCATCATCGCCTGCTTTAGGAGTTCCTTTAGCCTTAGCAATAAATACCGTGCCCACAGTATGAAATCTTGGATCACGTGCAGGATCAGAATAGGTATGAAATTGCTTAATTTCAGTCAAATCTAAATTAGTCTCTTCCTTGGCTTCTCTAGTTACCGCATCTTCCAGACTTTCACCATAATCCACAAAACCTCCTGGCAGTGCCCAGCCAAAAGGCGGATTACTGCGTTGAATAACTACAATTCCTTCGGACAGTTCAATAATCGCATCCACTGTAACATAAGGGCCGTTAGATAATTTAGTTGTCACATATTCCAAATACCCTAATACTCCTTGATTAAAAACAGTGGACGCCTTTTCATCCGTTACACAAAAAATTATTTCTTTAAGCGGCGTCTCCCCTTGGCGTATGTGCCTTAAAGCTTCCTGAGCCATAATCTTAGCTGAAGCCAATAAAGGGAAACCTCCGGTGCCACAACCTAAGGCCGGAAAAACAATGGAGCTGATTTTTAATTTTCTGGCTAAATCCAGCGAGTTTCTGCAGGAATTACGGATTTTAATCTCATCAGTTTTAAAATCCATACTCATCGTAGCAGTATGAATTACATATTTTGCTGACAATTTTCCTGCGCCGGTTTCAACCGCCTGGCCGACTTCAATCGGACCTTTTCCTATTGCCTCATCTTCAATCTCCTGGCCGCCTTTTCTTTTAATTGCTCCGGCAACTCCGCCACCCATTACTAATTTATTATTGGCAGCATTCACAATCGCATCAGCATTTATTACGGTGATATCCCCGACAACCACTTTAATTTCCGTATTTTTAATTTTCATAATCTAATCTTACCAATAAAATGGCCTAAAATTTTTAATTGACCAAAGCAGATTATCCAGCCTCAAGATCGAAAGCATATCCGAATATTTATCAGTCCAGGGCCGCCCAAGCTTACCCAATCCAGGATCATATTGGGTCCATTTCAGCTTCCCGGTTAATTTATTAAAAGCTTTAATATCCCAGCTCAAAGCAAACCAGCTTGAAGCAAAAAGATCCTCATCTTTTCCGGCTTTATTATTCTTAAAACATCCGTAGGCATCCAGGTAATTGGCGTTGCTGAATAAAACAGGGATAAAATCAAGATAGCGGTTTGAAATATGAAATAAGATTATTCCTGCATTCTTTAAATGCTTCCGGTATTCTCTAATAGCATCGGTAGTTAAAAGATGCACAGGGATAGAATCTCCATTAAAAGCATCGACAACCAAAATATCATATTTATTGCTTTCTGTTTCCTTAATCCTAATCCTGGCATCCCCGAAAATATAACTTATTTTGCCTTTTGAATTTTTAAGATAGCTAAATAAATTTTTCGCGATAAAATATGCATCCGGATCAATCTCAAAATAATCTATATTTTGATCGGCTTTAGCATAGGCAGTCAAGCTGCCCGTACCTAAACCTATCAAACCGATATTTTTTAAACTTATTTCCGGCGGTCCTAATAATTCTCCAACAGGGGTAAGCTTATGGTAATAACTAAGCGGCTGCCTCTCTCTATCTTTATCTCTAAATTGAACTCCGTGAATAGTTGTTCCATTCATCAAAACATATTTGTCTTTATCCTTATAAACTTTATATATGCCATAATAATTACGATGTTTATAAACATAGTTGCTGTGGCTCCATTCTGAATCAATAGCAGGCGCTATGATTAATACCGCTAAAACACTGCTTAGCAATGCGCGCGGATAACTGATCAGGCGAGAATAGCAGATTTTAGAGCTAAGGAGTATGATGATCATCCCGAATAAATTATAATACGGGAAAAATACCGGCCAAAACATCAGCATTATACAAATATAAGAGATAAAAAATATGTTAACTGTCCCGAGTCTCTGCGGTTTACTTCCGATGACTAAAGCCAGCGCCAGAACAGCCAGGCCCAAAAGGTATTCCAAGACTAAAGCCGAAACAAGCGGCATTACCCAGGTAGTCAGAACTCCTCCGATAAATCCTCCTAAGCCTATAATTAAATAAAATAAAGGTAGGCTATCCGGGTTAGCCGGTTTAGATTTATATAAATTGTGCTGGCAAAACATACAAAGATGAAACAAAAATAAGCAGGTGAGAACTAACTCCAGAATAAACGGCAATGCCCTCGTTGAGGCTATGAAAAATAAAACTACGCTCCAGGCAAAGGTCAAATAAAATTTATTCGTAATCCATAACGGCACCCAGGGCTTACGTTTAAAATTTAAAACAAAGGATAGCAAATAAATACATAAAGGTACCACCCATAACAGCGGGATCGGGGCGATCTCATAGGTAATAATATTAGTCACGGAAAGGAACATAATCACTCCGGCAGCGCTAAAAAGAAACCAGTGTAAGCAATCTACCCGGGAGATCTCTCCCATGCTCCAAATCTTACCAAGCTTATTTTCACGAATAATCTTAATCGAAAATACCGCATAAATAATCAATCCCAAAAGTAAAAAATACGTCACTCTCCATAATAAAAGCTGGATATCCAATCCAAGGAATAATTCGAATAAGAACGGATAGCTGATTAGGGCGGCAAAAGAACCCAGGTTAGATACAGCATAAAGTGTATAAGGATTGATCTTCTCAGCTAGATCCGAATCCGCCAGCCAGGCCTGTAATATTACGGCAACCGTGGATAAAACAAAGAAAACCGGCCCGATCGTGCGGATAAGATGCCAAAAGACATTTAAAACAAGCGGTATATTTAAATTAACAAAACTGATCACCGGAAGACTCTTTCCGGGGAAGCATAATAACGGCAACAAAAACAAGCCCAGATAATACGGCAAAAAAACTTTGATTCCAATTTTCCTTAAGATAGCATAGGCAAAAAAATAGCCTAAAAATAATACTGCCTGAAAAAATACAACGCAAGATCCCCAGACCAAATAACTACCTCCAAAATTAGGAAGCAGTGTTTTGGATATAATCAGCTCAACCTGAAATAGAAGAAACGCAGCCAGGAAAGTTATAAGATTTAATACCGATATTTTTCTCATTGATTATTCGCCGATTATTTTCACTAGGACGCGCTTCCTTCTTTGGCCGTCAAATTCACCGTAGAAGATCTGCTCCCATGGCCCCAAGTGAAATTTTCCTGCGGTTACTGCCACCACTACCTCCCTGCCCATAATCGTGCGCTTCAGGTGCGCATCCGCGTTATCTTCTCCGGTAAGATTATGCTGGTATTTATCTTTACCGAACGGAGCCAGTTTTTCAAGCCAAACTGAAAAATCTTTATGTAAGCCGCTTTCATCATCATTGATAAAAATGCTGGCGGTAATATGCATAGTATTTACCAGGCATAACCCTTCTTTAATCGTGCTTTTAGCTAATACTTCTTCTACCTGATCGGTAATATTAATAAACTCCTGGCGGTTCTTAGTGTTAAAAAATAATTCCTGGGTATGAACTTTCATTTTAAGCTCCTCATTGTTTCCCGAAAATTATATCGGTTAAACCCTTGATAATATTGGTTACCGCCGGTTTAAAATTATATTTTGGCTCGCTAAGCGTACCGCTTAATTTAAATGTGCCGAATTTTCCTGATTGGCCGATAATCGCCGTAGTGATGTCCTTAAAAGTTCCGCTTACCGGAACCATCTCACTTAAAATCTCCACATCTAAAGCCCCATCTAAAGAACCGTCAAAACCTATTTTTAACGGACCGGTAAAATTAGCGATCGTGCTTCTTAATTTTAAATTGTCCAGATAAACAAATTTATCTTTTATGATTAAATCAGAAGTACATTCGGAAAATTTAATATTACCCAGATCTTTGGTAAATAACATCTTACCTAATCCCTGAAGCAGGCTAAATTCCCACAGCTTTCCTTCGAGGATAGAAAAGTTTCCGGCTCCGCTGAGTTTATTTAAGTCGGTCGAATATCCATTAAGTTTAAGCTCACCGGATATGGTCCCGGAAATATCTTTATCCTTATGCGGAGTATCCAGTTTAAGTTTCTCTAATTTAATCCCATCGGCTTTTAACTCCAATTGATAGGGGAGATTTGCAGCATCAAGGTTCAAAGTAGCCGACCCCTGGACTGAACCATCATAAAAGGCAATTTTAATATCAGGCAGTTTGGCTATTCTCTGATCAAGCAAAAAGCCCATGAATAAACTCTGCGCTCTTAAACCATAAAGAGAAAAATTAACGCTATTGATATTGGCGTGTAAATAACAATTCTTAAAATCCGACGGAGTGCCGCTTAAATTAAATTGTGCGTCAAGTTGGCCTGCCGGTTGCATTGATTTTAGCTGCGGGTACGGTTTATCCAATACTTTAATTAAGTTGCTCAGCTCCAGATTAAGAGTGCCGCTTAAATCAGCCTGTAAATTAGCAGGGTCAGTATTATCAAGATCGCCGCTGATTGAAAATTTTGAATCAAGGTATTTTCCGCTAAGCTGAGAGATTTTAATTTTTTTGCCTGCCAGCCCGAAATCCGCAGCTAACGACAACTCCTGTGAAAAAAGCTTTAACCTAATACTAGGTGCCTTAAAATCAGAAAATGTCCCGCTGCTTTGATAATCCTGCCCCTGATATTTAAATTCAGTGTCTTTCCAGCTAAACCCCTGCTGGCTGAAATTGACAGCCGCTGTAATATCTTCAATAGAATTATCCAACTTATCTAATTTCAAACTCGCCCCGGTTATATCCAGGTCTCCCTGTACTACCCAAATACCTTCTGTATCCGGATTTGCTTTTATCGTTAGAGCCGCTTTACCCTGAGCCTGATTAATCAGATTAAAATTAAACTTTTCTTTGGCAATCGAGGGCAGGATACTTAAGTCCAAATCAGTTATTATGTTTAATACCGGATTTTTAAAATCCTTGATCCCCACTTTAACTTCAAAAGGCACGCCTAATAACTGAGCCTTCAGGCCCTCTGCCACCAAGGAGCGCTGATTAAAAGAAAACTTTCCGTGAAGATTTTTAATTTCACCCAATAATTCTATGCCTGCAATATCTGCCTGCCAAATATTGCAGAAACCGTTAAAGGCGGACTTTTTAGTTTGCAGGTTATATTCAACCTCAACTTGCAGCGCGGAGTTTAATTTAACTTTTAATTTATCCTGCTCTAAGATCAGATCCTCGCCTTTGGCAATGATCTTAGCCTGCCATATCTGATCTTTAAGATTAATCTGAGCCTGTAAATCAATCAAACCCTTAACCAAATCACTTAGATTATAATAAGCGCTGAACTCCGTCGGAGGTAAATTTTTAATTGCAATATTTCCCAAAAATTGCCGGTTTAAAATTTGGTACTTCCCTGAGGCGCTGATAAAAACAGCGGGAACCAGCGGCATCTCCCCTTTGAAATTAAACTTTACGCTTGCCGGAAGACCTAGATGCAGATTAAGCTGGATATTTTTAATCTCTTTTTTAAATTTGGTTGCCAGCGTATCATCCTGAAAAACAATATTTCCCGATAAAACACTTATTTTAAGAACAGAAACACTGTAATCCTGTTTCTTGGCAGGCGAGCCGGCAGCAGGAAAAAGATCCTGTAAATTAAAACTCCCGTCTGTCCTTCGCTCCAAGAAGATATATGGGCTCTTGAGAGTTATCCCAGGGATAATTATTTGTTTCTTCAAAAACGGCCAGACAAACACAGAGCAGGTTGCCCGCCGTGTACTTAAGATTACGTTCTGAGTATCGGAAATAACTAAATCGGTCAAAATCAACCCTTTAAGCAAACTAAACTCCACAGATTTCAAGCTTACATCTTTACTGGTCTGTTGTTTTAAGGCTGAAATGATAAGTGATTTTATTTTTACGGGAAAGACAACTTTATTCAAATAGATTATTCCGCCGGTAAGAATCAGAAACAAGATCAACGTAATGATAATGAATTTTTTCATTTATCTTTTTTAATTATTTTGGCAGCTAATTTCAAGGCCTCTTTTTTATTCTTAATTTTACCGATCGCCTGGGCTTCCTCCAGGGCATTAAGTACCGTCCCAATTAGCACAGATGCCGGCAATTTGAATTTTTTCATAATATCATTGCCATTAAAAAAGCGGACGGTTTTCTTCTGTCTTTGCTTTTCCAATAACTTACGGATTAATGACTTAACTAATTTTTCATGACGCAGCCGGGAAAGCGCCGTAGTCAACGGGCCTTTAGTAGCGCGCTGGTCAGCCAACGATAAAAGAAGCACAGCCAATGCCTCGCTACCTGTATCACGAAAATAACGGAAGATTGCCCGTTGAGTAGGATGATCATAATCTGCCAGATACCCTGGCCTTAAATGACAAAACACAATCCTCTCTAAAGCACGGCCTTCCTCGTTAGATAATTTTAATCTGCGCCAGATTACGCGGGTCAAGCCTAAACCCACTCCTTCGTGGCCGTGAAAAATAATTTTTCCTTTTTGGCGGCGTAAAGCTCCGGGTTTACCCACATCATGCAATATACAAGCGAACTTCAAAAGGCTTGATCGCTTACGTAAAGAAGAAATCTCCTGGTCAAGATAATCATTGATCTGCGGATTCTGCTTAACTGACTTTAAAATCAATTCAAACTGTCTTAATGTCTCTAAGGTATGCTGCCAGACATCCAGATGATGATACGGCCCCTGTCCAATCCCGCGCATCGGCTTGATTTCCGGAAAAATTATCTCAAAGATCTTGATTCTATCCAAAACAACTAAAGAATCATAAGCTGTCGAACTGTCAAAAATTTTAAATAATTCTTCGCGGATACGCTCGCTGGATACGGCAATAATCCTGTTTTTTTCTTTTTTTACCAGGTGTAGCGTTTCTTTATCTAAGCTAAAATTGAGCATACAGCTAAAACTAAAAGCACGTAAAATCCTCAGCGGATCCTCTCTAAATGAATTTTTACCGGTGACTTTGATTATCTTGCGTTTAAGGTCGGCTCCTCCGGAATACGGATCAACGATCAATGCGTTGAGATCTTTGTCTGAGAAAACATCTTTAAACTCTAAAGCCATGGCATTGATCGTAAAATCCCGGTGCAGGAGGTCTTTTTCCAAAGTTGGCGCACGGAACTCCGTAAAGTCAAAGGTGTAGAGCTTGCCTTCTATTCTTTTTACCATCCGACATGCCGCATGCTCCTCATCTAAAACCACAAAAGCGGCTTTTAATTGCCGGGCAAGTTTGCGTCCAAAATTTAGGGACCCTTTTTTAAGACAGAAATCAAAATCCGGGTTGTCTTTTTTTCTTTTCAAGATTAGATCACGCAAAGCCCCGCCGACTAAATATAATTTTACCTTTCTTGATTTAGCAAAATTATAAACCGGTTTTAAAATACTTTTATCTTTTTCGCTGAATTGCAACATAGATTTTATGGCGGGACTCTTATGGCTTATCTTTATTGAACATCTCATAATGCTGGAGAATCGAATCCTCTACAAATATCGGCGCATGGCTCCTGACTGCCAAAGCAATACTATCGCTTGGCCGGGCATCGATACTTTTCGACTGGCCATCAAAAGTTTTAATCACGATTTTGGCATGAAAGGTAGTCTCCTCTAATTTATCGATGATAACCTTTTCAATGGTTGCCCCCAGATCATTAAGCAGGGTAAAAATTAAATCGTGCGTTAGCGGACGCGGAGGATTAAAGCCACTGATTTTAAATTTTATTGCCGATGCCTCATTTAAACCGATGACAATCGGTAGAACTCGGGTGCCGTTTTTTTCCTTTAAGGCAATCAGTTGATCATGCCTTTTCTCATCAATGACTATTTTATTTAACTCCATCTCAACCATAGCAACCTTTCTATTTTTTCTTTTTATCTTTACCTAAAATGTCTTTTAATTCTACCATGAATTGGCCGACATCCTTAAACTGCCGGTACACCGAAGCAAAACGCACGTAAGCAACATCATCAATAAGTTTAAGTTTCTCCATAACCAACTCGCCGATCTTGCTGGCTAATACCTCGCGGTCATTTTTCTTCTGGATCAGGCGCTCAACCTGAGTAATGACATCCTCCATCTTCTCAACGCTTACCGGCCTTTTCTCACAAGCCCGGATTATCCCGGATAAAATTTTCTTCCGGTCAAAGGCTTCGCGACGGCCATCTTTCTTAATTACCAATAATGAATTTTCTTCAACATATTCATAAGTAGTAAAGCGCTTGCCGCACTTTAAGCATTCCCTGCGGCGTCTGACCGCTGACTCTTCTGCGGTAGACCGGGAATCCACGACTTTATCTTCTTTGTATCCGCAAAAAGGACATTTCACTGCGCTATCCCTTCTTTCCGATCTTCCTAATTTTTATTTTAGCCTGCTTTAAAAATTCCATCGCCATCTTATCCGGATAACCCTGGGTAATTACGATCTCTTTGATCCCGGCATTAATCAGCATCTTTGCGCAGATAACACAAGGCTGAGTAGTGGAATATAATGTAGCGCCTTTAACGCTTATTCCGTGTAATGATGCCTGGATAAGCGCATTCTGCTCCGCATGCAGTGCGCGGCATAATTCATGACGTTGCCCCGAAGGTATCTTCAATTTCAAACGTATACAGCCTATTTCAATACAGTGTTTCAGGCCGCTGGGAGCCCCATTATAACCGGTAGCCAGGATTCTTTTATCTCTTACCAAAACTGCCCCCACGCTACGCCGCAGGCAAGTAGACCTTTTAGAAACGAGTTTGGCCATCTCTAAAAAATATTCATCCCAAGTTGGCCGCTGACTTTTAGTAATAATTTTCTTTTTCATTTTTATAATAACTCCGGATATAATGGAAATTTCTTAGTTAAAGCAAGTGTCTCTTTTTTAATCTGCGCTAATTTTTGCAGGTCTGACTGATTCTCCAACGCCTCATTGATTAAAGAGGCGATCTTTTGCATTTGGGCTTCTTTCATTTTACGCGTGGTGATTGCCGCAGTCCCCAGGCGAATCCCGCTGGTTACCATCGGGCCTTTTTCATCAAAAGGAATCAGATTTTTATTCACGGTAATATTTACTTCTCCTAAAATCCTTGAAGCATCCGCACCGGTAGTATTCTTGGCATTTAAATCAACCAGCATCAAATGCGTATCCGTGCCTCCTGAAACAATGCGAAAGCCTTTTTTCTCTAATGCCGCAGCCAGCTCAACGGCATTTTTCATTAACTGGGCCTGATACTTTTTAAATTCCGGAGTCAGCGCCTCGGCAAATGCCACAGCTTTTGCCGCAACCACATGCATCAACGGCCCACCCTGAATTCCCGGAAAGATCTGGCTGTCGATTTTTTTAGCAAATTCTTTTTTACATAAAATGAAGCCTCCGCGCGGACCGCGCAGAGTTTTATGCGTAGTGGAAGTAACAAACTCAGCGTATGGAACAGGCGAAGGATGAAGGCCGGCGGCAATTAAGCCGGCGATATGAGCCATATCCACGAATAAATATGCCCCGACGCTATCGGCGATCTGGCGGAATTTTTTAAAATCAATTGTTCTGGGATATGCCGAGGCACCTGCTAGAATCATCCTTGGTTTATGTATTTTAGCCAGCTCCTGAATTGCATCATAATCCAGACATTCAGTTTTTCTGTCTACGCCGTAGCCGACCATTTTAAAAAATCTTCCGGAAAAATTATGCGGATGGCCGTGCGTAAGATGGCCTCCGGCAGCTAAATCCATCGCCAAAACAGTATCTCCCTGATTTATCGCTGCAAAATAAACCGCCATATTTGCCTGAGAACCTGAATGCGCCTGGACATTAACATGCTCTGCGCCGAAAATTGTTTTTGCCCTTTCTATCGCCAGAGTTTCGACAATATCAACGTATTCGCATCCGCCGTACCAGCGCTTGCCAGGATATCCTTCGGCATATTTATTGGTCAATACCGAGCCCTGCGCCTCTAAAACTGCTAGAGACGTAAAATTTTCCGAAGCAATCATCTCTAAATTATCATTCTGCCGTCTCACTTCTTTTTTAATTGCTGCATAAACTTCCGGATCCGTCTTTTTTAAATGTTTCACTTTGCACAACTCCTTATGTTTTTATCAATACGATTAATTAATTTTACCCTCTTTAGATGCCTGCCTCCTAAAAATTTAGTATTTAGCCATGCCGTAACAATCCTTTTGGCCATATCTGCTTTTACAAAACCTGAGCCCAGAACTAAAACATTGCTGTCGTTATGCTGGCGGCTTAATTTAGCGATTACGATATTATGGCAGAGCGCAGCGCGCACTCGCGGCAAGCGATTCGCAACAATAGAATTACCGATTCCGCTTTTACAAATAAGTATTCCGCGCTTATACTTACCTGAAGAGATATCACCGGCTAAACTATAAGCCAATAACGGATAGTCGCAACGCTCTTGGGAATAAGTTCCCAGATCTTTTACACCAATTCCTTTTTGCTCAAGGAAACTCCTTAATTTATCTTTTAAAATAAACCCGGCATGATCGGAAGCAATCAATATTTTACTCATATGATTTTACTTATCCTTTCTACAGCGTCTTTTATGGTAATGAAGACCTCTTGGTAAAACTTAAAAGATCCTCCTATGGGGTCGGCAATATTCAGATTACTGTCATTTATTCTAGCAAATTCCTTTAATAAAAAAAGTCTATTTTTTGCTTCCGGTGCAAGCTGCAAGATCCTTTCCTCATGTATTTTTTCCATAACCAAAATAATATCCGATCCATCGATTAACTTTTTAGTTACTTTTTGAGTACGGTGGCCGGCAACATTCATGTCCTCAGCCGCCATTACCTCGCGCGTCTCAAAACTAGCGCCCATACCCTCAAGCGCCATCATACCGGCTGAATCTACCTCTATATCGCTTCTACTCTGATTTTTCAGAAACTTATTTAAATATGCCGCAGCCATTACCGAACGGCAGGAGTTTCCGGTGCAAACGAATAAAACTTTCTTTGTTTTAACGGCTTCCCATATCGCTTCGTCCTTAATTGCCCCGCTCCTGACTATCTTTAGCGGCTCAACTGTTAAATCAACAATCGTAGATTCTACTCCTATTTTTGCCACCCCTGCATCAAGTGCTAAATCTACCAGGCCATCTAAATTTTTAATTGCCTGCGCAAAATCAACCGGCGCAGGAGCATCGCTTATATTTGCCGAAGGGCAAGCTAAAGCAACGTTAGCCTGATAAATAATTTCTAAAGCAACCTGGTTATCCGGAACGCGTAAGCCAATCTTTGCGCCATTTTTTGTTTTTAATAAAAGCGTCAGCGGCCCGGGCCAAAATTTACGCATAAGCTTATAACCGGCTATCGGGATGTCGCTGGCAAACCCCTCCGCCTGCCCATTATCTGCAATAAGCATGGCAAAAGGTTTATCTTTGGGACGCTTTTTAATTTCATAAAGTTTATCCAACGCTTTTTTGTTGGAGGCAGAAACTGCAATGCCATAGACAGTATCCGTAGGAATAATCACTAATCCGCCGTTAGAGATAATCTTGGCAGCCTCTTGAATAGGCGCCTTATCCGGGACAACCGGATTAATCTTTATGATTTTAGTTAAACTCATAGTTTGATTTTGGTCTTTTTTACTTTAAGGCGCATTTGCTTTTTATAATTTAGTAGCTTGACTTTAATTTTTACATCGCTTACACCAAGTATTTCCAGAACAAAAAGCGCGGCATTCTTGGCTCCGCTTTTTCCAATCGCCATACAAGCTACTGGAATTCCCGGAGGCATCTGCACGGTAGATAAGAGCGAGTCCAGGCCTTTTAGATTTTTAGTCTCAATCGGAATCCCGATCACCGGTAAAATTGTATGCGCAGCCACCACTCCGGCTAAAGCCGCAGACATTCCCGCAGCAGCAATAAAAACTTTTGTACCTTTTCTAGGTGCTGCCTCCACATATTTAGCCACTTCTTTCGGAGTTCTGTGCGCAGATAAAACCTTAACCTCAAAATCAACTTTAAATTCTTTTAAAACATTAATTGCTTCGTTTACTGTTTCTAAATCCGACTGACTGCCCATGATTATACTGATTTTTGCCATGATGTTCCTCCTATAATAAAGCCTTATTACCAATATCTTTCCGATAATGTATTCCTTCAAAATTTATTTTCCCTACTGCTTCATATGTTTTATTCATCGCTTCTTTAATTGTCGCGCCCAATCCTGTTACCCCTAAAACCCTGCCGCCGCTGGTTAAAGTTTTATCTCCCACTCTCCTGGTGCCGGCATGAAAAACCACCACATCATCTAATTTTGCAACCTGATCAAGCCCGCTGATTTCTTTATCTTTAGGGTAACTTCCCGGATAACCTGCAGAAGCGCAAACCACACAAATACAAGCGCGGCTGTCCCATTCAAGAGTTTTTACTTTAGAAAGTTTTGCTTCAGTAGCCGCCAGCATTACCTCAACCAAATCCGATTTTAATCTGGGTAATATTACTTGTGTTTCAGGATCGCCAAAGCGCACATTAAATTCTAAAGTTTTTGGCCCCTCCTTAGTCAACATTACTCCGGCATACAATACACCCCGGTAATCTATCCCCTCTTTAACCAGTCCATCGATTGTGCGGTAAACAATTTTTTGCATAATCTCTTTTAGGAGTTCGGCGGTAACTACCAGAGCAGGCGAATAAGCACCCATGCCACCGGTATTAGGCCCTTGATCATTATCAAATACTCTTTTGTGATCCTGAGCTGAAGCCAAAGCCACAACTTCTTTAGAATCAGTAATTACCAGAATTGATGCTTCCTGGCCGATAAGGCATTCTTCAATAATTATTTTTTTACCGGCATCGCCAAAAATCTTATCCTCCATCATGGAGGTTACGGCATACTTGGCTTCATCGACATATTTGGCTACCACCACACCTTTTCCCGCAGCCAAACCATCAGCTTTAACTACACAGGGTGCGCCAATTTTCTCAATATATTTTTTTGCTTCATCGGCATTATCAAAGATCTTAAAACCCGCCGTGGGAACTTTATATTTTGCCATCAGCTCCTTAGAAAAAACCTTGCTTGCCTCTAAGTTCGCAGCTAATTTATTCGGTCCAAAAATTTTGAGGCCCGCTTTTTCAAACTCATCAACAATCCCTAATGATAAAGCAACCTCCGGACCGACTACAGTTAAATCAATTTTTTCTTTTCTGGCAAATTCTAATAAACCAAAAACATCTTCTGCTTTTATATCAATACATTCAGCAATTTGACCGATTCCGCCGTTACCAGGAGCACAAAAGATTTTATCTACCAATTTAGATTGAGCGATCTTCCAAACTAAAGCATGTTCTCTTGCGCCTGAACCGATAACTAAGATCCGCATCTACTCCCTTTCATAAATTTTTCTTCGGCCGCTTACCATCATCCTAATCTCAGCCGCATACTAAGATCAAAAAATGACCTTACTAAAAATGATTTCAAGAACATAATTAGAAAAAACGCAATTATCGGAGAAATATCAATCCCGAATCGGAAGCTCAAAGGCAGCAGCCTTCTTATCGGCGCTAAAATCGGTTCAGTTGCCTTATTCAAAAACTGCACAATCAGATTATAAGGATCAGGATTTACCCAGCTGACTAATGCCCGGACAAGTACAAGCCAGTAAATTATCGTTAACAAGATATCCAAGATCTGCGCAACCGCAGATATGAGATTAGCCGGAATAAACATCATCTGATCCCCCGTAAACCAAGTCTATTGGGATTCTTCATTCCCTGCTTAACCATGTCTTCAATTTTCTGCCCCCCGACATAAAGACTTTCTATAACCACAAACCCATCTTTTATTCTAACAACAACATATGCATCCTTTTTATCGCGCTGGGAATACCGCTGATAAATTTTTTCTGCCAGAGGAGCGGATTTTTCTTCCATATAGTAGCGATCAATTGGTAAATCTAAATATATCTTATCGTTATAAACATTTGATACATTAGCTCGAATATATGATCCCCTGCGAGGCCTGCCTGTAGTTACTTCGCTAAGCCTTGCAAACCCCTGGGCATCTAAATTAATAACTACAAATACAGCTTGCCCACGCTTTATCTTTTCGTTTTTTATTGCCGGGACATAATTTTCATCAATTCTAAGAGCAACATATCTTCCACGAAAAGCATCGTAAGAATCAACGGGGGCAACCTTAAATTTAAATTGTGCGCCGTCTCTAAGGACAAACTCGCGCCTTGCTATCATAGACAGAGGCACAACAAGCTGAATCAATGCTAAACATAAAAATAATCTAATCATTAACCTATTTTTCATTTTGCACCTCCCAGACTACGGGCAAGTTTTAAATTAACAGCTAAAAACCCAATCCCTACAATAATAAATGCCAATCCTTTCATTATAAAACTTATATCGCTGTCAAAAAATCTTGCGATAATAAGCAATGCTAACATTAACATGCCCACATTAACAACAGCTAAATTACTACTGCGAATTCCGGTTATAATGCGGCTAATGCTTAAAATAAATAAATAGACGTTGAAAATCAATAGCGGGAAAACCACTGATTGCTCTTTAACTAAATAAGCAATCATCGCTAATAACGGAACCGCCCCAAACAAAGCAATATCTAAATGCTTACGTTTAATATTGCTATAAAATAACAATGCCGCTGTAGATACTACGGCTATTGTTATAATATGATCGGGCAAGGCGCTAATACCAGAGAAATCTCGGAGCCCATAAGAATACGCGCCGAGATACTGCCAGACATAACGAAAAGTAAATTGGAATGCAAATATAAATAATCCAACCGCCCCTACCAAGCGTAATGGCCGTTGCCAATTAGTAGTCGTTTTGTTAATCTTTAACCAACCAAGAAAATAGAATATCGAATATATGCTGGGGAAAATAATAATCCAGGAACCGGGCCAGGTCTTTCCTAAGCTAAAGCTTGCTGCAAAAGAAATACATATAATCATAATAAAAGAAAGCACAGCTGTACGTAAAACATAAATCTCCTGGCGTAATGTCCAGATAAAATGAGGTATAATTATTGCTGCTAAAGGCCAGAATAGAACCGCTTTAAGCGGATTGTCCCAATAGATACCTGACCAGATGGTAATACCTATTAAATAAATCGCTGCAGGTAAAGATGCCTGCATAAGATACGTAATAGGTATAATCAGGAACATCCAGGTTAAAATGAAAGTACCTGCATCCGCAGAAATATTATATGTCTGACTAATTAAGGATATGGAAGCTCCAACCATAAGGCTCAAAAATGTTGCCGAGCCTTCCTTAAATGCTCCTGATTGAGGCCTATTTTTTAAAACCCATAATGCTATACATTGCCCTAGAACTAAAGGCATAAAAGAAAGAACGGCTCTTGTAAACCGAGAGAACTGATCCCAATTATGGGCAAGCAGTAAAATTATCCCTAACCCAATCAAAAGAGATCCTAGTATCCCCAAAATAATCAGCGTAGCTGTTGTTTTAGTGACATTTTTTACCTCACCATAGTGTTGCTGTATTTTATCAGCAGCCTCTTTAGTTAAAATACCTTTCGCTATTAAATCCGGCAACTCCTGGTAAAGCCATCTGATACTTGCTTTATTCATATCTCCTCCTGGTATAACGCAGACTACATTAACCCCGGTAGATTAAGGCCGGTAATATGTTTCATTTTTTGCGCCGCGACCTCCTGCGAATGCTTGATCGCGCGGTTAAAGGAATCTTTTAATGAGCTGCTTAAGCTTGCCTTTTCTGATTCTCCGAAATTATCCTTAATCTTAATCTCTTTTACCTCCTGAGAACCATTCATCGTAATTTTTACCAGGCCGTCAAAGCTTTGGATATCAAAGTTCGTATTATCCAATTCCTGCTTTATCTCCTTCATCTGTTTCTGCATTTCAAATAAGGCCTTCATTTTATCGAGCATGGGCATCCTTTCTTAATTCTGATAAGAATACAAAAACCGATAATTCCGATACCATCAATCAAAACATCCTGAATCGAACAAGACCTTCCCAAAACAAAATACTGATGAATCTCATCCGATACAGCATAAAGCAGCGCCAAAACCGCCGGATACATAAACAACCTAAGCGAGTTCATCTTAAACGAACCGCTAAATGCCCTATACAGAAGAAAAGTAAAAACAAAATATTCCGTAATATGAGCTATCTTTCTCAAAAGAAAATCATATTCAAGGCCTGACTTTAAATCAGGAATGCTCGAGAAGAAAAAAATCCCTCCCGCCCAAGCTGCTACCGGTACCCACAACTTAATAAACTTCACAAAATACCTCCGTTTCCCGATTAGCCTGCCTGCCGGTAGGCAGGCAGGAAACAATTTCCCTTTTATTAATGAGGTTCGTCCGGATTTGTCGGAAGTTGCGCACTCCTAGAATTACCTCTAATGTTTACATTATCATTATACTTCAAGAAATAATAGACTAACGAACCTATACAAGAATAGATAAGAATAAATCCAAGGCTCGGACACCAATACCCAAAGGAACCAAAACCAGTAACTACTCCAGCTTCTGATCTCTGTACCGCAAATAGAGTAGTTATAAAAGAGTTTAGAAAAAACTTATAATAAAAATAATTTGTATTAGCCCATACCTCTAATGAAGATACTAATTTAATATGAAACGCAGTACCAAAAATCGCTAAAGAAATCCACCATACCGGAGCTTCGAAATAAAGAGCGATGAGGATAAATATAATTATGAGGGCAACAATACCCAAAATGAAATTTTTTGAAACGGGAGGAACGGTTTTTCCTATCTCCAGGCCTTCCCGGTATTTTGCTTTTACATACAAAAAATCTTCATATGAAGCCGTTTTGATAGAAGAGGATCGCTCATATGCTAAACTAGGTTTAATAACTACTGGACTAAACATAGCCATAGCCAGAATTATTGTCAATAACCACTTCTGCACGTAAATCTCCTTACCCTATTAGCTCGAAAACAGTTTCCTCTTTAAGCCTTGATCATTACCAAAAGCATCTTGAAACGCTCAATCGCTTTCAAGGAATGCGGCTTGTTTGCCGGCATAATCATCGTTTCGCCGGCTTTTAAAGAATGCTGCTTTCCGGCAATGCTAATCTCTGCCTCGCCATCCAAAATATAAACAAAGGCATCAAACGGCGCAGTATGCTCGCTTAGCCCCTGTCCTTTATCAAAAGCAAACAGCGTCACCGTTCCGGTGTCTTTCTTAATAATCTCCTTACTGACAACCGAGCTGTCTTGATAATCTACTAAATTATTCAGGCTCCCTACTTCTCCACCAATATTCATCATTATTCCTTACGCGGGTCCTGTCGCGGTGCGCTTCTCGCCAAATTTGGCTCGAAGCATCTCCGCGCCACCGCTAAAATAATTTCAACCTGCCTCTTCAAATCATCTTTTTCTTATAACACTACAATAAACTTGCTGTAGAATCCGCCCTTTATGCGATTCTGAAGACGACATGTTAATTAAATTTTCAATTTTAATAATCTTTAAGATATATTTTTGAAATTCAAATTCTTTTTCTATGTTCAAACTGTTACTATATTCTAACTGATCGAAATACATTCCATTGCTTTCTTCTCTAAAACTGAGATTCTTAACTCGGGCTACAATGCTATCATTCTGATATATAGCGTTTTTCTCCCTTTGAGGTATTTGTGAGATCAACTCTTCTGTTTTACTCTTAAAAAATTTGTCTGGTCTAAATTTCGTTACATCGATATCTACTTCCCATATTCGATAAGTCACATAAACTAAGAATATTGTTAACAATATTTTAATGAAAATTTGCATTATTTCCTTTCACTATTCCCTAAATATAAATTCTTAATGATTCCCAAAACACAACATAATAGGTAACCCTGAATTAAGTATCTTTTCAAAATTACTATTGTGGGTGGTGAGGCTTGGACTCGAGCAGCATCTCAAAATTTGAGCGGGCACGGTTGCCTCCCTATAAAGTCTTGGCAGAGCGAAAATTTTGCCGAAGCGCCGCGAGCCACGCCGGGGCGAGCAAGCGGTGCTGCGAGAGACAAGACTCGACAGGACCCACAATTATTACTTCTTCTCTTCTTTGTTCTTAATCGGCAAGAACCCTGCCATTTCACCAATAACATTAACTAACTCAGTATTTGCCGGGACCACAATCTTAGCGTTATTCGCTAATGACTTCTCAACTGCCTCAAGCTTACGCAGTACCTGCGCATTACCCACAAAATAATGCTCCGCTGCCTCATTAACTAATTTTATCGCTGCTGCCTCTCCTTCTGCTTCTAAGATTCTGGCCTGCTTGATACCTTCAGCTTTCTTAATCTCCGCTCTTTTTTGCCCGTCAGCCACAGTTTCAGTAGCCGTCGCGTAATCCACTGCGGAAAGTTTTTCATTTTCTGCTTTAACTACTTTATTCATCGTCTCCTGAACATCTTTCGGAGGATCAATTTCCTTTAACTCAGTCCTGACGATCTCTAAACCCCAGCTGCCAGTTTCTTCACAAAGAGTCTTATGCAACTCAGCGTTAATCTTGCCTCTTTCGCTGTTGGCGGATTTTAAAGTTAATGTGCCAATAATATTTCTCAAGGTGGTGCGTGCCAAATTTACGATCTGCCACTGGTAATTGTTTACGCTATACTGGCAATTCTTAACGTCAGCTTCATCAGCCTTGACTTTAAAATAAACCTGAGCGTCAACTTTAGCATTTAAATTATCATTAGTAATAATTTCCTGCGGCTCGGCATCAACCATCTGCTCGGTGATATTGATCTGATAAAGAACCTCGATAATAGGTAATACCCAGTTAAATCCGGGCATGGCAAAACGATTATACTTACCGAATCTCTCCACTAACCCGCGGTGCGTAGGCCGCACAATCCTGACTCCCATTAAGAAAATTACAATTGCCGTAATAACGATCGGTGCAAATAAACTCATCTTTCCCTCCTTTTTGTTTCTTTAGGGTGTCCCTTTTTAGGACGTCCCCGGTTAAATTATTTCTACGGATTTATTTCCCCTAATTGTTTTGCCGATTATCCAGAATTTTAATTTCAGTTCAGATAACTTTTTCATGATTGCTGCACAGGATTTCTGCTCAACAATTAAAACCAGCCCAATACCCATGTTTAAAGTGCGATACATTTCTTTATTCTCGATATTACCTTTGCTTTGAATAAGGCGAAATATCTCCGGCACCTTCCAGGAATTTTTTTCAATGTGCACACTAATATTTTTTGGAAGTATCCGGCTGATCTTATCGTAAAAAGCTCCACCGGTAATATGCGCTATCCCGTGTACTAAGGCACCATGTGTACGCAACAGCTCAAGAATGGGCTTAACATAAATCCGCGTCGGCTTAAGTAATTCGCTAGACATTCTCTTAAGTTCGTTTTCCCCGAAAACTTTTCTGACCAATGAATAACCGTTAGAATGCAGGCCGCTGGAGGCAATCCCGATCACCGTATCCCCGGCATTAATTTTGTCGCCGTTAATGATCTTGGCTCTTTCGACAACCCCCACACAGAAACCGGCGATATCGTATTCGCCTTGGCGATACATTCCGGGCATTTGCGCGGTTTCTCCTCCGATTAAAGAGCACCCTGCCTCAACGCAGCCATCATTTATCCCTTTAACTACATCTACTAAAACCTCTTCTTTAGCTTTGGTAAAAGCAACATAATCTAAGAAAAATAACGGCTCTGCCCCGGTGCAAAGAATGTCGTTTACATTCATCGCTACGGCATCAATACCTACGGTATCATGCTTATTAGCTAATTTTGCAATCACCAGTTTTGTGCCCACGCCGTCGCTTGATGAAACCAAAACCGGATCCTTATATTTATTTTTATCGAATTTAAAAAAGCTGCCAAAACCGCCGATATCCGTCAAAACCTCTTTGCGGAATGATTTACGGACTAAAGGTTTAAGTTTAGACTTAAAAACGCTTGCACTCTTTATATCAACTCCGGAATCTTTATAGGTAATCTTCTTCACTTTATCTCCTTTTGTATAAAATTAATTTTTACGGGTGGCTCGGGTGTTTTCGCAGCGCGTCATGCGCAAGAAAATACCCGAGACAGGACCCGTAAAATTTATTTTATACCTGCAGCTCCCCCTGTCCGCAGCAGCGTTTCTCTAAAGAAAACTTACTGTGTCGTTTCTCTGCCCGCACCGCATATTTACTCGTCCAGCAGGCAGTACAATAGTCATTTTTAGGATGCTTAAGGCAACTCAACATGCCTTCTAAACTTAGATACCCCAAACTATCTACCTCAAAATATTTACTTATCTTCTTCAATGTCTCATATTTATTGGCGATTAGTTCAGTTGAACGGTGGAAATCAATTCCGTAAAAGCACGGGAAACGGTGTGCCGGACAGGATATCCTCAAATGTACCTCTTTTACTCCGGCCTTACGCAAGTTTCGTACGCGGATCTTAGAAGTCGTGCCGCGGACAATCGAATCATCAACAATAATGATTCGCTTGCCTTTTAAAATATCTTTTAAGATATTAAATTTTACGCGCACCCCCATATCTCGGGCATCCTGCGCCGGCTGGATAAATGTCCTGCCAACGTAGTGATTACGAATAATCCCCATCTCAAGCGGAATACCGGATTCCTGCGAATAACCTAACCCAGCAGAAAATCCTGAATCCGGCACCGGCACCACAAAATCCGCATCTATGGGATGCTCTTTGGCTAATTGCGCCCCTAACTTTCTGCGCACCGTATGTACCACTTCACCAAAAACAGAAGAATCCGGCCGGGAAAAATAAACATGTTCGAATGTGCAAAACGCAGAGTGGCTGGCAATTAACTCTTTCGGTTTGACCGACTTGACTGCCCCTTCTTTGTTAATAAAAACAACTTCTCCGGGCTCAACTTCGCGCACAAATTTTGCTCCAATCAAATCAAAAGCGCAGGTTTCAGAAGCCAAGCACCAGCTGTTCCCTAATTTTCCTAAAGAAAGTGGACGATATCCGTGCGGATCACGCATCCCCATCAGGTAATCGCTGTTCATCATCACCAATGAATATGCACCTTTAACTCTTTTTAAAGCATAAACTAAACTATCTTCTAAGCTACGCTTGTTGCTGCGCGCCATAAGATGAATGATTAATTCGGAATCGGTTGTTGTCTGAAAGATCGAGCCGCTCTTTTCTAATTTTTGACGTAGCTCAAATGAGTTCACCAGGTTCCCGTTATGCGCGATACAAATCGAACCATTGGCATAATCAATCAGAAGCGGCTGAGAATTTTTTAGGACGCTAGAGCCGGTAGTTGAATAACGCACGTGTCCAACCGCCATATTTCCTTTTAAGCGGCTAAGCACCTGCTCACTGAATACATCGCTGACTAACCCCATATCTTTGTGGATAGAAAGCGTACCCTGATTGTTAGCGACAATACCGCAAGCCTCCTGCCCCCGGTGCTGCTGGGCAAAAAGCCCCAGGTAAGTAAGCCAAACCGCCTGCTTATTATTGGTTATCCCGAATAAACCGCAATGCTCTTTGGGCTCTAAATTATCTTTTCTGATGAACATTTTTTGCTCCGTTCTTAGGCTCTTTTCCCGTCCAGCAATATAAACAAAGTTTTTCTTTAGCCAGCCCAATGGCCTTAATCATATTATCTAATTTTTGGTATTTTAAAGTAGTCGAGCCTAAATCCTTATTGATCCAGGCAACCATCTTTTGATATTCTTTGGAGTTTTCATCTAAATATTTGCATAAACTCTTAGGCTCCTTGCCTTCAATGCTTTTAATCGCCCTGCGGGCAACTAACTCCGAAGCGGAGCGGGTAGAATAATTAAATTTACAGGGGAACATTAAAGGTGGACAGGCAATACGCAGATGAATTTCTTTGATCCCGTGTTTTTTTAACTTTTGAATAGTGAAATTCTTAAACTGCGTGCCGCGGACAATCGAATCATCGCAAAATACGATCCGCTTGCCTTTAATTATTTCAGGAATCGGGATTAACTTCATCTTCGCGATAAAATCCCGGCGCTCCTGAGTAACCGGAGTATAGCTGCGGTCAAAACCCGGAGTATATTTTACCAATGGCCGGCGTAAAGGAAGTCCTGATTGCATACTGTAACCTATAGCATGGGCAGTTCCGGAATCCGGAATTCCGGCAACCATATCGGCAACTACATCATCGTCTTTGGCAAGCTGGGCTCCGGTTCTTTCACGTGAAGTTTCTACATTAATCGCCTCATAATTAGAAGCGGGGAATCCAGTATAGACCCAAAGAAAAGAACAGATCTGATTAACCTTTGAGCCTTTACGTTTTAATTTTAACCCTGAACGAGTAATTAAAACTATTTCCCCGGGCTCAAGGTGTTTTACTAATTTATATCCAAGATTAAGAAAAGCGGATGACTCCGTAGAAACGGCCCAATCATTTCCTCTTTTACCGATGACTAAAGGGGTTAAGCCCAGCCTATCGCGACAGGCATAAATTCCTTCCCTATTTAACAAAAGTAACGAACAAGACCCGGTAATCATTGAAAAAAGCTTATCAACCCCGTCAATAATGCTCTTACCCGAAATAATAATCTTAGCGGCCATCTCTGCAAAATTTATTTTTCCTTCGGCGACTTCGGCAAAAGACCTGCCTTTTTTAAATAATTCCTTGGCTATTTTTTCGGCATTCTCAATAAAACCGTTAGTTACAATCGCAAAAGGACCGAACTTGGAATTCATTACAATCGGTTCTTCATCACGCGCACTGATTACTCCAATACCCTGATGACCATTCAGTTTAAGATAATCTTCATAAAATTTAGCCTTAAACTGGCTTCCTTTTATATCGTGAATTTTACGGGTTAATTCCTTGCCAAAAACAGCCAATCCGGCAAACTGCGTACCCAAATGCGAATGGTAATCCGTGCCGTAAAACAAATCTTCCCGGCAATCTTTTTTAGAAACTACTCCGAATGTTCCGCTCATTTTAACTCCTTTAGAAATTATTTTTTATGTAATCTGCGCCGTTTTTAAAGATCTGCAAGCCGTCGCCTGCTTTAGATTTTAAATTCCAGTTGCGCGGATGCCCTGCTGAAAATAGATGTCGCTCCGGATGCGGCATCAACCCTAAAATCCTACCGGTTTCATCGCAGATACCGGCAATATTTTCCGTTGAGCCGTTGGGATTATCGGGATAGCCGGATAATTTTCCGCTGGCATCACAATAATGAAAAACAATCTGTTCATTTTTATTTAATCTACTTAAAACGTTTTTATCTTTTGTAATAAACTTTCCTTCTCCATGGGCAACCGGTAGATAAATTATTCTTTTAAATTCTTTGGTCCAGACACATCTGCCGCTAGGCATTAGATACACCCAACGGTCCTCGAATTTTCCGGAATCATTAATAATTAAACTGGTATCTTGCTTTAGCTCCGCGCTACCGGGCAATAATCCGCTTTTCACTAAAATCTGAAAGCCGTTACAAATACCGATAATCAATTTTCCGTCTTTAATGAATTTGCGCAAAGAATCAACAAGTTTAAATCGTAGTTCATTAGCGAATATCTTTCCTGAGGCAATGTCGTCACCATAGCTAAAGCCGCCGGGTAATGCCAAAATATGAAAATCATTAAGCGCCTTAGCACCACTGACTAAACTGTTAATATGCAATAACTGCGTATTTGCACCGGCTAATTTAAACGCCGCGGCAGTTTCTTGATCGCAATTTGTCCCGGCTGTCCTTAAAACACAAACTTTAACTTTTACCATCTTAAGGGCCTCTTCCAGCACTCCTTTAATTTGTTGATATCCGTATCCACGCAAATCTTTCCGTCTAATCCGTAAATCTTAAAATTGTTTTTGGCACTTAAACATCCGGCTAAGCCAAAAGATGTGCCTTTAAGAAGTTTTTCAAATTCTTTCTGCTTGGATTTTTCTACCTCCACCACAAAACGGGAGTTAGATTCGGAAAAAAGCAGTACTTCATTACATTTTGCGTTTGCTTGAGCCACAACTTCAGAGAGAAAAATCTCCATGCCTAAACCACCGGAAAATGCAACCTCAGCCAAAGCCACAACTAGACCGCCATCAGAACAATCATGCATTGCCCTAATCAAACCTTTTTCAGTTGCGCGGTTTAAGGCGGTAAAAGTTTTTTTAGCTTCTTCATGGTAAACTTTTGGAACATTATTCCCCACGGCTTTGTATAAATCATAATAATGCGAACCGCCTAATTCATCGCAGGTCTTGCCCACAACATAAATTAAATTACCTGCGCCTTTGGCATACATCGACACTGCCTTGTTCACATCATCCATGACGCTAATGGCAGAAATTAGCAATGTGCCCGGAATCGAGGTAGATTTACCATGCAAATTGAATTCATTATAAAAACTGTCCTTTCCGGAAATAAACGGTACGCCATATGCTTTGGCCGTATCATAACAGCCATAGGCCGCGCGCACCAAGCCGCCTAAACGGTCAGGCTTATCCGGATTGCCCCAACAAAAATTATCTAATATCGCTACTTGCCTTAATGAGCCGCCCACACTGATAATCTGGCGCAATGCTTCATCAATGCAACTTGCTGCCATCCAGTAAGGATCAATAAAACCAAAACGGAAATTTATGCCGTTAGAAATAATAATTCCTTGATCAGAATCAAATAGCGGTTTAGTTACACTGGCATCGCTGGGCCCGTCATTATTAAGCCCGGTCATCGGCTTAATAATTGAGCCGCCTTGAACTTCATGGTCATACTGGCGCACCACCCACTCTTTAGAGCAGATATCATAATGCGCAAGCAGCTTTAATAAGTCCGCAGTGAAATTTTTCTTTTTCGCTATCTTTGGTTTACGATGTTTGACCTGGATATAAACTGCTTTTTTGGCAATCTGCGGTATACCTTCATGCAAAAATTGCATATCCAAATCACAAACCAAATTATCCTGATAATAAAGCTCAAGCCTTTTGCTGCCGGTAAATTCACCGATTACCGCGGCATTTACATTTTCATTGGCAAATATATTGATTAGCTTATTAATATTCTCCAGTGGAACAGAAATTACCATCCTCTCCTGCGATTCAGAGATCCAAATCTCCATATAGGAAAGACCGGAATATTTCAAAGGCACTTTATCCAGATCAACGCGTGCACCTAATTCTGCGCCCATCTCTCCTACGGCGCTGGATAATCCGCCTGCTCCGCAATCAGTAATTGCCGTATATAAATTCTGATCGCGCGCCTGTAAAATTGTATCCAGAACTTTTTTCTCTTCAATCGGGTTACCGATCTGTACTGCGCCGCTGGAAACAGTTTCGGATTCATGAGTCAGTTCCCCTGATGAAAAAGTCGCTCCGTGAATTCCGTCACGACCGGTTGACCCGCCGACAACAACAATTAAATCACCTTTATTTGTTTGCTTGAAAGATTTATCTTTAGGAATAATCCCCACTGTGCCGCAATAAACCAGCGGATTGCTTACAAAATGCTCATGGAATAAGATCGCGCCGTTTACCGTAGGGATTCCCATCTTATTTCCGTAATCACCTACCCCGCTGACGACACCTTTCATCACCCGCTTAGGATGCAGTGAGCCAGGCGGCACCTTGTTAAATGCCAGATCCGGAGGTGCAAAACAAAATACATCGCTGTTTAAAATCGGCTTTGCCCCCAGGCCGGTGCCCATGGAATCACGGATCACTCCGCCGATACCGGTATTTGCTCCGCCAAACGGCTCTAAAGCTGAAGGATGGTTATGCGTTTCGACTTTAAAACAAATATTATTTTCTTGATCAAACTTAATTATTCCGGAATTGTCCTTAAACACCGAAACGCACCAATCCTTTTTTAATTCATTGGTGACTTTCATGATCGTCGACTTCAGCAGATTTTTAATCTTGCGGTTGCCAAGTTTAGGAGAAGCCTCGGCTTCTTTATAATCAATATTTCCGCGGAAAGTTTTATGATAACAATGCTCAGACCAGGTTTGGGCTACAGTTTCTAGTTCACAATCAGTAGGATTGCGCTTAATCTTACGAAAATAATCTTTAATCTGGCGCATTTCATTTAAATTTAAGAAAAGCTGGCCGCGCTTACTGATCTCTAAGAGCTTAGCATCATTTGCACCAAGTAAATCTACCGTAATCAGATTAAAATTGTAGGCGGGTAAATGCTTAATATCGCCTTCAGTAAGGCTGGGGCTAACTACATGCTGAATAAGTTTATTATAGAGAAGTTTTTCGGAGATAGTTTTGAGCTGAACCGGCGAAAGTTTTCCGAAGATAATATATTTTTTTGCGGTCTTTACCGAATTAACGCTGGTAATCCCTAAATCTTTGATACCTTTTAAGACTGAAGCCTCAACCGGATCCATGACCCCCGAATTATAGGTAATTTCAACTATATGCTGCGCAAAGGCGCGCACCGGCCTTTCCGATAAGGCCGGGTATTCGAGTAAAATTTTATAATCCTGCGCAACTTTATCAGTAAGAAGCTCCTCACAAATGCTGATTATCTGTCCTTCGGCAAGATTACCTTCTAGAGTGTAGGCCTGGATAAACTTTACCTCTTTGGCACCGCTAATCCTCAGGTCAAAAATATCCTTAGCTACACCCTGGCCAACAGCGTCAAAAATACCGGGCTTATCTACTACTTCAATTTTGCACTGCATATCTATCAACGAGGTTTAAAAAAGTGAGGGATACGTTATAATCCGACCTTCGCAAAGATTTTGTTAACATTGCGCAAGTAAAAATCTAAATCAAATATCCTATCTAGCTCTTTGGCGCTTAAATATTTAGCTGCTTCGGGTAGGGATAAAAGATTCTCTTTAAAATTACCACTTCCCTTCCAGGTTTGCATCGCTGCCTTCTGCACTAAATCATAAGCTTTATTTCTGGCCAGGCCTTTATTCATCAAAACAATCAAGACCCGCTGTGAAAAAATCAGGCCGCGTGTTTTAGCAAGATTAGCCAGCATATTATCCGGATAAACTTTCATACCACTGACTACTTCGATGAATTTATTCAGCATATAATCCAAAGCTAAAGTAGAGTCCGGAAAAATTATCCGCTCAACTGAAGAGTGGCTAATATCGCGCTCATGCCAAAGAGCGACATTTTCCAAGGCAACTTGAGCATTTGCGCGCAATAGACGGGCTAAACCGCAGATACGCTCGCAAATTACCGGGTTACGCTTATGCGGCATGGCGCTTGATCCCTTTTGGCCTTTACCAAAAGGCTCTTCAACTTCTAAAACCTCTGTTCTCTGCAGATGCCTGATTTCAGTAGCAAACTTTTCTAATGATGCGCCGATTACTGCTAAAACTGCCATATATTGTGCGTATACATCCCGCTGTATTACCTGAGTGGCAATGTTCACCGCTTTGAGGCCAAGCTTCTTACAAACATAAGCCTCGACATATGGCTCAATGTTTGAATATGTACCGACAGCTCCGGATAATTTTCCAAAACTTGCCCCATCTTTAGCTGCTTTTAACCTGGCTAAATTACGCCTGGTTTCGTCAAACCAAAGCGCAAGCTTCAAGCCAAAGGTAGTCGGCTCAGCATGCACTCCATGCGTACGGCCGATACAAGCCATGTCTTTATAGGTCTTGGCCTTTTTAGCTAAAACCTTGAGTAATTTTTCTAAATCTTCAATCAGGATATCGGAAGCACTCTTGATCTGCACGCCTAGAGTAGTATCCAAGATATCGGAAGAGGTTAAACCCATATGCAGATATTGGGCATCCTTGCCTATATATTGGGCTACGTTAGAAACAAACGCCACAACATCATGTTGTGTTTTCTCTTCGATTTTCTGGATCTCTGCTAAGTTAAATCTGGCTTTTTGTTTAATACGTTTCACTGCTTGGGGCGGAACGACTTTCTTGGTGGAGTAGGCTTCTAGCGTAAGTATCTCAATGGCAAGCATGGTCTTAAACTTAAACTCCTCCTGCCAGATACTCTTCATTTTTGGTAAACTGTAACGCTCAATCATTGCCAGTCTCCTCGTTGTTTGAGAGGTTAATTATAGCAAAATCCGCCCATTTTAGCAAATAAAATAAGTATGTTGCAATTGGCGTATTTTGGCTTATAATTAATGAATATAATAGGAGGAATAAAATGTTAAGAGTCTTGCGCAATAAGAAAACAACTAAAAAAATCTGGATCGGCCTGGCCATAATTATTATCCCTGCCTTCGCGCTTTGGGGCTTTGGAGGGGCATTCCGCAGCAAAGAAGAAACTGGCGGAGTGGGAAAAATATTCGGCCGGAATATCTCAACACTTGAATTTAAAGAATCTGTTTCAGCGGTCAGGACATTCGCCATCATGCGATTCGGGGATAAACTTCCTGAAATTGAAAAATACTTAAATTTGGAAGCACAAGCCTGGCAAAGGCTGGTTCTTTTGCATGAAGCAAAAGTGCGCAAAATTAACGTAAGCGACGAGGAAGTTATTGACGCAATCCAAAGCGCGCCTTATTTCCAGGATCGAAACGGCTTCAGCAACCGGGCCTACAATGAAGCTTTGCGCTACATCTTCAGGCTCCAACCGCGGATCTTTGAAGAAATAATGCGGGAGAATTTAATCCTGTCTAAACTTTATGAGCAGATAACCAAAGACGTGAAAATAAACGATGAGCAAATCCGGCAAGATTATCTAAAAGCGAATCAGGAATTAAATATCCACTATATCGCCAGCTTATCCTCTGACTTTACCGCAAAAATCAAACCCACCGATAAGGAGATCGCTGATTTTTTCTCTATAAATAAAGCGATGTTTAAGGAGCCTCCGGCCAAGGATCAACCGCCGCGCATCCCGGAGTTAGCTGAAATTAAAGACAGGGTTAAAGATGCTCTGATCAAGGAGAATTCCAAGAAAATGGCTGATGACAAGATAAAAGAATGCGCAGAGAAATTAAAAACAAATAATTTCAAGCAGGCAGCTAAGGCCACCGGATTAAAGACCGGCCAAACTGTCTTTTTTAAATCAAGCGGTCAGATCGAAACATTGGGGAATATGGAGATCTTCTGGAACGCCGCTAGGAAACTAAAAGATAAGGAAGTAAGCAGTATACTTGCAAACGAAAAGGGTTATTTTATTATCCAATTGGGCTCGATTAAACCCATCGATGAAAATAAATTTGCTGAAACGAAACAGGAATTCGGCCAGAATTTATTATTTGAAAAGAAAAATAAGGTTTTCGCTGAATTTGTCGAAGCGTCAATGAAGAAATCCCAATAATCAGTGGACAGCAAAATGGGGTCAGAATTAATTTAAAATTAATCCTGACCCCATTTTTTGATTATTTTTTAACTTATTTTAATCGAATTAACCGGGCAGGAATCCGCTACTTCCTGCAAATTACAAGCAGCACAAGTAACTGCCTTAATATGAGCAACTCCATCCCCTTGTACTTCAAAAACATCCGGACATGACTGCTCACATAAACCGCATCCTACGCAAGTTGAAACATCGACTGTAACTTTTGACATCCTAATCCCCCTCGTTATCTCTCTAATAAATTTTCAAATATCTCTTCATGCTCCACTTCTTCGCTTAATATATGCGTAACTAATTGATAGGTAACGTGATCTTTACCTAGGGTCTTCTTAGCAATCTTGCTATAAACTTCAATTGCCCCTGCTTCTGCTTCTGCAACAATACGAATAATCCTATTGATATCCGTGGTATTTTTCGGAGGCATCAAATAAGGAGCATTAGCTCCTTTTTCTAAATCCATTGGATTAGCCGGCGGAAGATCGCCTAACTTGATAATTAGATCTGCTATTTCAGTAGCATGCTCTAATTCATCCTTGGCTAATTTCAGAAGAAACTCCCGGATGTCTTCATAGGCGCGGCCGGAAACAATCTGAGCCATGTACCAATAAAGATAATAGGCCAGCCACTCATCGCAATACGCCTTATTTAAATCCTTAACCAAATCCTTTAAGCTTAAATCAACAATTGCCCTTGCTTGTTTTCCCATGTTTACCCTCCCTCTGCTTGAACTTCTAATTTCAAATTGTACTTCTTTATATTATTATCCGCAATCTCCTGAATTTTTTTAATCTCTTCAGGATTATTGAGGAGATGTTTAAATCTACCCTGGGTTTTTAAATATTCTTCAACCGGCAGAGGCGTGATCTGTTTTCGACCGATCAAAACTCCGTTTTCATATTCAAACAAAGGATAAAGTCCGGTTTCTACTGCTAACTTTGAAACCGAAAGCATCTGATTTGATTCATGGCGCCAACCCAGAGGACAAGATGAATGTATTTGAATATATTTCGGGCCCTTGATAGAAATTGCCTTCTTTACTTTACGTGATAGATCCTGGGGGAAACCGGCAGAAGCTGTGGCAACGTAAGGAATCCCGTGTGCCAGGCAAATCTCAGGTATCGGTTTTTTAGGCCGGATGTTTCCCGAAGATTGCCTACCCGCAGGACTAGTTGTAGTATTTGTATCAAAAGGAGTCAGCCCGCTTCTCTGCACTCCGGTATTCATATAAGCTTCATTATCATAACAAACATATAAAATATCATGGCCGCGTTCAAGCATACCACTTAATGCCTGCAGGCCGATGTCACTGGTTGAGCCATCTCCGCCCTGAGCAATAACATTAGTCGCATCCTTTTTACCTAAATAAATCAACGCCGCCTCAACTCCGGAAGCAACCGCAGCAGAATTTTCAAATAAAGAATGAATCCAGGGAACTCCCCAGGCAGTATCCGGATACTTAGTCGAAAAAACTTCCAGACAACCGGTATTATTGACGACGATAGTGTTGGCGCCCGCAGCTTCAATAACTAAACGCGCAGCAATCGCCTGCCCGCAGCCGGCGCAAGCGGTATGTCCGGATTTAAATAGAGGGTTATTCTCCATATTCTTCCTTGAGTAATTCCGGTTTTAAATCTATAAAATCAGAATTAACTTCCTTAGCCGTAAGCCTTCTAAATACTTCCTGCACAGATTCTAAAGTTATATCTCTTCCGCCGAGTCCGGCGACAAAACTGCTGATGACCTTAGGGCCCTTCTTCTTACCGTAAAATGCCGCTTTGATCTCAACGGCAATCGGAGCATAGGCACCCAGAGAAACTGCTTTATCTAAAACCGCCACTTTAGGCACATCTTTTAAAGCCTCACAAACTCTTGCGTATGGGAACGGACGGAATGAAATAATCCGTAAGAGCCCGACTTTTTTGCCCTTGGCGCGCTGCTCATCGACAACTTCTTTGATCGTGCCGCAAACCGAGCCCATCGCCACAATTACTTTTTCGGCATCTTTAAGCTGATATTCCTCGACCAATAAATCTTTATAATCCCGGCCGAAAACAGCGTTAAACTCTTTGCTGATCTGGGATAAATACCCGATTGATTCCTTCATTGTTTCATGGATGGCAACACGCGCTTCCATATAATAATCCGGGTCGGCTAAAAGCCCCATGGAAATTGGATGCGCCGTATCTAATTTATACAACGGCTTATACGCCGGTAAAAACTTATTTACTTTATCCTGTTCAGGCATATCGACTGTTTCCATACCGTGGGTCAGGATAAAACCGTCCATACAAACCATCACCGGAAGCATCACGCGTTTATCTTCAGCTAAACGATAAGCAATCAGGTGAAAATCGACTGCCTCCTGATTATCTTCAGCGTAAATTTGGATCCATCCGGCATCACGCAGAGATAACGAATCCTGTTGGTCATTCCAAATATTTATCGGAGCGCTTATCGCACGGTTAGCGCAGGTCATCACCACCGGCAGGCGCATTCCGGCAATATTAAAAACTACTTCCTGCATATAAAATAAACCTTGGGAGCTGGTCGCGGTATAAACACGTACGCCGGCAGCCGATCCTCCTAAAACTACGGAGGCTGCGGAATGCTCACTTTCCACATTGACAAACTGTGAATTAAGTTCTTTATTGGCCA